>LNAP01001706.1_pt1 | contig 18173 bp, 15 predicted proteins | sample 602601 | NCBI WGS metagenome assembly LNAP01 (sample SAMN02440304, study PRJNA202911) | soil metagenome | biome: Subtropical and temperate rainforests or woodlands; isolation source: soil samples (1 kg each in a 20% v/v slurry with milli Q water) were... ...
CTGATTTAAAACGTGTCTACACGGCAGCGACTGAAGCTGAAGCAGAGCAATACCTGACTGAGTTTGAAGCGAAATGGGATGATGCTTATCCACCGATAGCACAATCCTGGCGCAACAACTGGGCGCGCATCATACCGTTCTTTGATTATCCTCCGGAAATACGCAAGATCATCTACACCACCAACGCCATTGAATCGGTGAACATGAGCTTACGCAAAGTAACGAAAAGCCGCGGCTCGTTTCCTAACGATGAATCTGTGATGAAATTGTTCTATTTGGCGCTGATTAACATCAGCAAGAAATGGACGATGCCGCTGCGTGATTGGAAACCTGCGTTAAATAGGTTTACTATTCAGTTTGAGGAGAGGATGCCTCAGCAGTAATTAACCGACGTTTACACAAAATTCAGGACACCCTCGTTTTCTTTGTTATTAGCGGTTATCTGATTACCTCAATCATTCTTGCCGAGAAACAGTCAGGCACATTTTCACTTATCAATTTTTATGAGCGTAGGTCAAGAAGAATATTGCCGGCCTTGTTTCTGGTCATGGCTGCTTGTTTTCCTTTTGCCTGGTTATGGTTAACGCCAGAAGACCTGGTAGAATTTTCTAAAGGCATAAGTTATGTTCCTGTTTTTTTATCCAATTTTTTGTTTTATAAACAGAGCGGTTACTTTGATGCGGCAGCCGAATTAAAACCGCTGTTGCACACTTGGAGCCTCGCTGTTGAGGAACAATATTATTTGTTTTTTCCTGTTCTATTAATCACGACGTGGCAGTTTGGTAAAAAATTCATCATTGGTTTGATGATTTTTATTTTTATAACCAGCCTGTGTTATTCCCAGTATCTAGTGGGCATCAAGCCAGGTGCAGCATTTTATCTTTTACCTTCGCGGTTCTGGGAAATACTGGTTGGTGCATTTGTGGCTTTTTATTATGCAAATCACAATATAAAGAGGCATGGACACACTGCAGAGCAGTTTGGTAGTGCTTTTGGTTTTATATTGATTATTTATGCAATATTTGCATTTGATTCACAAACGCCATTCCCTAGTTTTTATACGCTGGTGCCTACGGTTGGTGCGGCTTTGATTATTGTTTTTGCCAATCACAGAACCCTTGTAGGGAAGCTGCTAGGCACTAAGCTGATGCTGGGTGTCGGGTTGGTTAGTTACAGCGCTTATTTATGGCACCAGCCTTTGTTTGCATTCACAAGGCATCGTAGCTTGACTGAACCTGAATCAGGTCTGATGGCGGTGCTTGCTGTTTTGAGTTTTATGCTGGCATATCTGACATGGAGGTATGTAGAAAGGCCTTTCAGAAACAGGCATCGTTTCAGTCGTAGGCAGGTATTTACAAGGGCAGGGATTATTAGTGTCTTGTTTATTGTTACTGGCCTGGTAGGTCAGCAGACAAAAGGATTCATTCATCTTTACAATGAACAGCAATTAAAAATAGTAGGGAATATTGACGAGGCAAAAGACTACACCTGGAAGCGATTAAACGACCTTGAGCATAAGGATTTTAAGCCTAATACCTACAAAGTCATGGTTGTGGGTGATAGTTATGCCGGCGATTTTATAAATGCAGTTTTTGAAAATAATCCGTCAAATCAGGTCAGTTTCTCAACACATGTGATAGGTGCGGTATGCGGAAATTTGTATCTAGAAGAAGATTTATTTAAATACATAGACGTAAATGCCCATAAAGTCTGTTCAGACCAAAATTGGTATGGCGATAAAAAAGTTGTGCAGTTAATAGAACAGGCGGATCAGGTCTGGCTAGTTTCTTCCTGGAAAAATTGGCAGCTTCCCTATATTAATAAAAGCATTGCGAATCTTGAGAAAAGATTTGGGGAAAAGTTTTTGATTGTAGGCAATAAATCGTTCGGGAAAAAAATAAAGAAAATCCAATTATCGGAATTCTCAGGAAAATCAACGCAGGAATTGATTGGTATGAGAGCGCCGCTATCGGAAGAACATATCAGTATTAATGACTTTATGAAGAATAACATTTCACCTGACGTGTTTTTCAATCTGTCCGAAGCTATCTGCATGAGTGCTGAAGAGTGCAGACTGTTTGATGATAGTGGGAATTTTATCGCCTATGATGGTGGCCATACCACTGTAGATGGAGCAAAATATATTGGTAATATCCTCTTAAAAAATCCAAGGTTTTCTGGAATCTTTTAATCCTTATCGCGTATGAGTCATCTCATCTTTTTGGTTTGTTTTTGAAAGTGAGTGGGTGGAGTTTTAACTGCCCAACACCACAAGCAAAGTAAGTGAAATTTTAAAAAATGGATTAAGAAATATATAGGTTAGCTGTCTAGGACAGCTAAAAATCTAAATTTAATTACGTTGGTTTGGTACTTAGTCAGAAGCCTTGCGATATATCACAATGGATTTCTTAGACTTCACTGAGTTGAAGCGGCTTACTTCTTTATACTGAGGAAGTTTTTCTGCAATGACTTTTTCGCGTTCCGGGTGCTTTGCAGAGTGGCTGATGAGTAAGTACTCGTAATTCTGAATTTGATTATTTTCAATCCCTCTCATTACTACTTTCCAGTTCTCACCTTTATTGCGAGTGAAGGTGTTTCCTAAGTAGTATCTAATGCGAGATTCATCTGAAAATACAGGCTTATTCTCTTTGTTATGGTTTTTGACCCAGCTTGCAGCATCTTGCATGTAGTTATAACCCTCTGATTTAGGGAGTACATTTTTAATCATGCTCAATAGCATGAATACAATAAGCGCAATCGCTAGCCATTTGGTTTTAGGTTTTGTTTCTGACGGTAGATCATAACTCTGCAGAATTTTTGCGAATTGAAACGATGCAAATATCATGAGAACGAATGCAAGCCCGACAACATATCGGCTGGATAGAACAAAAACCTTGGTAATGATCAAAGCCATATTGGCTAAGCTAATCAGTGCGGCATAGCTTAGCGCTGAATAGGCTTTTGATTCGACTAGAGCGGTTCTGTTTTTAACAGTGAATATGGCCATAATCAAGTTGATGAGGCCTGTAGTGGATACGGATTTTACAAATATTACATATAGAAACGTTAGTAATAACCCTTGTACGGCAAATTCTTCCAGATACTTACCAAGTACCTCAGTTGACATGATTGCGGCTTGCGAAAAAAGATTACGTGTCAGTTCGTCATATAGATTCAGCGTAAAAACTTCTTGTAAACGACCAAGATTGTTCATGGATAAATCGCCATGTAGCGTAATAGCGAGAACTAAGCCTAGTGCTAAAAAGATATTAAGCGCATGGCTGAGAAGAAGGTAGCGTATACGCTCTTTAAAGCTGAAATTAGAGCTGAAAAGGAACAGTGAAGGTAGCAGAACCAGATAAGTGATTGCTTCAATTCTGAACAGTGTTGCGGTAATGGCACATAGTTGCCAGAGCGCAGCATCCCGGAAGTGCAGGTGCTGATAAAAGCGTATGAAAAATACGAGCCCGGTCAGGTAAAACGCCCAGAACCCCTCGTCTCGCATCAGCATTTCCAGTACATCACCTACAATATATTGCGAGCTGAATAATATGAGCGCACCAGCGGTCATCGTAAGTTGCCTGCCACCGGCAAGGCGAATAATCTGGATAAAACTGTATGCAGTCAGGCCGAAAAATAATACATTTAAAATTTGCGCGGAAGTTTGTATACCCAGGCTGCTGATCTTATGAATGGCTGCAATTAATGCCGGGTAGAGCGGCCAGTTCCATACTTGTACCGCTTCTTTCCATTGTCCAAGAGCAAAAAGTCGCGCAGATTCAAAATACAGTACGCTGTCAGGGTTGATCCAGCCATGCTGAATATACTGCATTTGTGCAGCGATTAGCATGGCCATCAATACAATAAATGTATGCAGTTTACTGATAGGGCTTTGTTCGATTTTTTTAATGAAAAATTGCATAGACTTAAGGTTTTACCTGCTCAATATTCAGGTGAGAGCATACTTTGATAGGGCTAATTTGTTTCAGGCAGTTTAAGTGTCCTAACGGGCATTCGCGCTTGAAGCAGGGGCTGCATTCTAGGCCAAGATATTCTACTACTGCATCCGGATGCATCGGCGGTGTGTGATGGGGGTCTGAAGATCCATAAATCGCGATCAGTTTTTTATCAAGCGCCGCAGCTACATGCATCAGGCCGGAGTCGTTACTGATCACTGTGTCGCAAAGCGACATCAGGTCGATGGCTTCCCCCAGATTGGTCTTACCACCCCAGTCCTGACAGCGATTTCGCACTAAATCATTGATAGTCGTAGTGACAGGAATATCTTTGTCCGAGCCAAATAACCAGACCTGCCAGCCTTTGTTAAGCGCCTTATTGGCAACCTCTGCGTAATATTCAGCAGGCCAGCGTTTGGCTTCGCCGTATTCTGCACCAGGACATAAACCGAGGATCTTCTGTGCGGGTTTGTTTATGCCGTATTTTTCTAAAACGCGCAGTGCGTTACTCTGGTCAGCAATCAATTTCGGGTTGCTAATCTGGGGTAATGCTTGATCTTGCTTATCCATACCTAAGGCGACAAATCGATCAACGGTGCGCGGTAATTTAGCTTTATCTAAAGGACGAATATCATTGAGCAAGCCGTGACGAAATTCACCTAGAAATCCGGTGCGTTGTGGAATGCCTGCGGCAAGTGGCAGAATGGCCGATTTGAATGAATTAACGAGCAGAATCGCCTGTGTATAGCCGCTGGTTTTCAGGCTATGGCCAAACCTGATGCGCTCAAGCAATGCCAGCTGACCATGCTTAAACGGCAAGGCAATTGCGTGGTTGATTTCAGGCATGCGTTCTAATAATGGCAGCGTCCATGCGGGTGCAGCAACATCAATGATGGTGTCTGGGTTTTGTGCCTTCAGCGACTGAAACAGGCTGTGTGCCAGTACCATGTCGCCCACCCAGGAAGGACCGATAATCAGGATTTTTTTGGCCGGCATACGCTTAACTAACTGACTTAACTGTTCATTTTTTTGATGATGTTGCTGGTGCTGCGTCCCGCAACGAGGTCAATCAGAGCAATTTCTCCGCCCCAGGACTCTACTTCACGGCCGCCTACGACCTGATCGGCAGTGTAATCGCTGCCCTTGGCAATGACGTCTGGCTTGAGCGTGTTGATCAAGCTTAACGGTGTGTCTTCATCAAACAGGATAACGGCATCTACTGACTCAAGCGCTGCCAGCACACGTGCGCGGTCATGTTCGTTGACAACAGGCCGTGTCGGGCCTTTCAGTGCACTGACCGAGCGATCGGTGTTTAAGCCTAAAATGAGCTTGTCACCGCGTTTTTTTGCAGCTTCCAGATAGGTGACATGTCCAGCGTGCAGCAGGTCAAAGCAGCCATTGGTAAATACGATCTTCTGTTTATTTTTTCTCCAGCTTTCTACTTTTTGCTGGAGTTGAGCCAGGTCACAAACTTTATGCGCCTGCTCTGAAGACTGTTCGCTGGTTAGTGCTTCTATTAAATCATCGCGCGTAATCGGTACCGTGCCTACTTTGCCTACTACAACACCGGCAGCGATATTTGCAAGCTGCAGGCTTTCTAATGGGCTTAAGTCATGCATCAGGCCGGCAGCAAGTGTCGCGATTACAGTGTCACCGGCGCCGGAAACGTCAAATACCTGTTTGGCTGTGGCTGGCAGCAGGTGTGCGTGATCATCTATCAAAGAGATGCCTTCGTCACCGCGCGTCACCACAAAGAATTGCAGGTTGAGTTTATCTTTAAGCGCTGCCGCTTTATCAATTAACCCCGGATCATTTGTGCTTGTGGTGCAGGCTTCTGCTGCCTCTTTTTTATTCGGGGTCAGTGCCGTGGCATGGCTGTATTTGCTGTAATCATGGCCTTTAGGGTCAACCAGCACCGGGATGTTGAGCGCATTGCATTGAGCAATAACCTGCTGGCATACTTCGCTGCTGAGCAGTCCTTTAGCATAATCCGACAAAATCACAGCGGCTGGTTTTAACGACAGTTGCTGGCTGATCACTTCGGATAGCTGTGCATTTTCAGCTGCGGTAAATGCGGCATTGTTTTCCTGATCAAGCCGCATCATTTGCTGATGGCCGCTTAGAATCCGCGTTTTGGCAATGGTCGGGCGTTGGTTAGAATGGATGATGCCACTGTGATCAATGCCAGTTTTAGCGATCAAATCAATCAGGATGGTCGCCTCACCATCATTGCCCACGCAGCCGATGATATGCGTCTTGATGCCCAGAAGTGCCAGGTTGGCGGCTACATTCGCAGCGCCGCCTGCACGATCATGTTGTGTTTTTAATAGTACAACCGGTACTGGTGCTTCAGGAGAGATGCGGCTGACATCACCTATCAGGTAACGGTCCAGCATCACGTCGCCGATCACTAGTGCGTGCTGTTTAATATTGCCGAAATTTTTAGCGGTGTCGAGTAATTTGTGTTGCATAGATAATCAGGATTCTAGAATTTCACAAAGCGAATGCCCGATAAAGATATGCGCTTCCTGAATGCGTGCGGTGACGCTGGAAGGCACAACAATATTGTAATTACACAAATTATTGAGTTTGCCGCCAGTGCCGCCGGTGAGGCCAACCGTAGTTGCGCCAATTTCTTTGGCCGCCTCTATTGCGCGTACTACATTGGCGCTATTGCCGCTGGTGGTAATGCCGATGACCATGTCTTCCGGACGGCATAAAGCTTCAATCTGGCGTGCAAAGATATAGTCATAACCGTAGTCGTTGCCTACAGACGTGATAATCGAGGTGTCTGTAGTCAGCGCAATCGCTGGCATGCCTTTGCGTTCCTTTTTAAAGCGGCCGACAATCTCGGCAGCGATATGCTGGCTGTCAGCGGCACTGCCGCCGTTGCCCATGATTAAAATTTTGCCACCGTTTTTGATCGTGTTCTGCATCGCAATGCCAACATCGCTAATTAACGGGAATAGAGGTTCCAGCGCATTAAACATTGCCATGTGCGCAATGTGTTCGCCTTTTAGATATTCAACATACTTCATCAGCAGTATTTATCCTCTTGCATTAAGTAATTTTGTACATAGTCACGAACACCGTCTTCGAGACTGTGGAATGGCTGTTTGTAGCCTACACCCGCGAGCTTGCTCATGGTGGCTTCTGTAAAATACTGATACTTACCTTGCAGATCCTGCGGCATGTCAATAAACGTAATGTGCGGTTCACGTGCCATACCTTTCATGACTGCGCTTGCCAGATCCTTGAAGCTGCGTGCCTTGCCAGTGCCGATGTTATAAATACCATTCGGTGCCGGATTGCTGCCGCTGGTTGATTCAACAAAGAAGCTGACTACGGATGCAGCATCTTTTACATAAACAAAATCACGCATCTGCATGCCATCTTCCACGCCGGCTTTTGTGCCTTTAAATAGCTTCATGGTGCCGGTCGCGCTGAACTGGTTAAAGGTGTGAAACGCCACGCTTGCCATGCGTTCTTTATGATATTCATTCGGGCCGTAGACATTGAAAAACTTGAAGCCTGCCCAGCTTGGCGGGGTCGGCAGGTTGTTACGCACCTGACGTAATGCCCACTGGTCAAAAAAGTGTTTTGAATAACCGTAACCATTCAGTGGGCGCAGATTATCGATGCTTGCATCGTCATAACCGAGATTGCCATCGCCATAAGTGGCCGCTGAACTGGCGTAGAAAAACGGTACTTTGTTGTTGGCACACCAAGTCCATAGATTCTGTGAATACTGAATATTGGTTTCTATCAGCTTGTTGAAGTCGCGTTCAGTGGTGGCGCTGATTGCGCCCATATGAATAACCGCCTCAATATCATCGCGGCCTTGAAGCCAGTCCATGAGCTGATCTTTATCCAGATAGTGTGCGTACTGGCGGTGCGCAAGGTTCTGCCATTGCTCTTCGTGCGTAATGCGGTCGACGATAACGATATCGTCGCGATTGAGCTTGGTATTAAGATGCCAGGCGATGATAGAGCCTATCATGCCTGCGCCGCCGGTAATTACTATCATTTATTGCAGCCTAAAAAACATTGTTTACTGCCGACGCTTAAACTTTGCGTACTGGCAAAAAAAACTTGTTAAGAAATCGAGTATGAAAGTATAACGCTTATTGGCTGGCACCTAAACTTTGTGCCCGTAATTTTGTCATTTCTGCCTCTTTTTTAGCGTTAACGCTATCCCATTCGGCTGCCACCCAGCCTTGCAGGTTTTCGAGTGCGATAGCTGTCATGGCATGAATCCAGGCATCGTTTTCGTTCAGTGCCGGAATATAGTGGTATTCACCGCCGCCATTGCTCTGGAAAATATGTTTTCCTTCCATCGCAATTTCTTCAAGAGTTTCAAGGCAGTCACTGGAGAATCCGGGGCAAATCACATCGATACGCTTGTTTTTTGCTTTGCCTAAATCTTCCAGCGTACTGGCCAGATAAGGCTTCAGCCATTCCTGCTTGCCAAAGCGGGACTGAAATGCGATTACATATTCGTCTTTATTCAGTTCCAGCGCTTCCGCCAGCAGGCGCGCTGTTTTATGGCACTCGCAATGATAAGGGTCACCGTTTAATAGATGCGCTTTGGGCACGCCATGAAAACTCATGACCAGTTTGCTTGGTTTGCCGCCATTAATACGCCAGTGTTCACGTACACTCTGTTCTAAAGCCGCGATATAGGCCGGGTGATCATGATAATGATTGATGGTGCGAATTGCGGGCATGTTACGTGTTTTTAGCAGTACACGCCACACCGCATCCAAGGCGCTCGCCGTACTGGATGCCGCATATTGCGGATAAAGCGGAAGCACCAGAATGCGATTGCAATGCTGTGCTTTCAATTTTTCAATCGCGGAAGCCATCGATGGATTGCCGTAACTCATACCCAGCTCAACTGCAAACGGCGATTTAATTTTCTGACCGAGAAAGCCGCGTAGCAATGTTGTCTGCTTTTGCGCGTGAACCATCAATGGCGAGCCTTCTTTTGTCCACACACTGGCGTATTTTTCAGCAGATTTTTTTGGCCGGATGACTAAAATGATGCAGTTCAGAATCAGCCACCAGATCAGGCGCGGAATTTCTACAATGCGGCGGTCACTTAAGAACTGGCGTAAATAAGGCCGCAAAGCCTTTGCAGTCGGCGCATCAGGTGTGCCGAGATTGGCAAGCAGAATGCCCACTTTAAGTTGATCTCCATGCTGGTACTTTGGTTCTGAATTGTAATAAGCCATAAAATGCGATTGGTGTTCCAGTAAATTAATTAGTAGAGAGTGCGTTTGATAGCAGCTTTGCCGTGATATCAACAATCGGGATCACACGCTCGTATGCCATGCGTGTTGGCCCAATGACTCCCAGTGTACCTACAATCTGGCCGTCTACTTCATAAGGGGAGGTTACCATGCTGCACTCATCCAGCGGCAGATAATGACTTTCACCGCCGATAAATATCTGAATGCCGGTTGCCTTTTGGCTGCTATCCAGCAGCTGCATCAGTTGTGTTCGACGCTCGAATAGCTCAAAAAGTTTGCGCAGGCTCGCGACATTTGACGATAAATCATCTGCCTGCAGCAAATTACGCTCACCTGCAATCACAACATTTTCTTTGCCGGTATGATTTGCCTTGTCACTCACTTCAAGTGCTGCAGCCATCAGGCGGTTAATGTCCGATTGCATTTTCCGCAGTTCTTCGTGCAGTTTCTGATGCACTTCATCGAAGGTGCATCCTGCAAAATGATGATTAAAGTAGTTGGTGGCCTGTATGAGATCAGAGGCGTTGTAAGGTTTATCCGCCATGATGATGCGGTTTTGTACATTGCCATCGGTGGTTACGATAATCACCAGAATTCGCTTTTCGCTTAGTGGCAAAAATTCCAGATGCTTGAATGTAATGGTTTTACGCTTAGGAATCATGACAACACCGGCAAACTGCGAAAGCTGTGACAACATATCGGCAGCGCTGTTGATCAGTTCCTGCGGATCCGGAGAAGAAAGCTCATGCTTGATAAGCTGAATTTCTTTGGTTTGCAGCGGTTTGATTGTGAGTAGTGAGTCTACGAAAAAACGGTAACCCTTTTGCGTTGGAATGCGCCCAGCCGAGGTGTGCGGGCTGGCAATAAAGCCCAGCCGCTCCAGATCGCTCATGACATTACGGATAGTCGCCGGGCTAACCTCAAGGCCGGAGTGCTGCAAGAGCGTGCGCGAGCCAATCGGCTGACCATCACTGATGTAATGTTCAACCAATGTTTTAAGTAAAATCTGCGCGCGTTTATCCATAGTTAGCCTTCACGCGCAAATTATCGGTTAGTTACGATGAATAGGCAATGCTATATAGGTTTAGTTGATGAGATAGATTTTGCCGGGGCTTCTGATTTTTTGAAGAACTTTCTTAAGTCCACTGCCAACTGGACGATTTCATTTGTTTTCTTACCTAGAAGCGATTCACGTTCTGTCTTTGATAACTTTCTATCATCTCCAGCGGTAGCCTTTGAAAAAGCAACACTCAGGCTATTGAAAGGCTGTGTAATTTTTACTTCCCGGTCAACATAAGCTACTTTATTCCAGTCAGCAATGTAGGTGTGTGTACGCTTTTCACCGGCTAATAAGTTGTAACCGATGGCGTAGTCGCTACTAGGGTTTTTTACACCTAGCAACGGCATTACTGTAGGAATTACATCCATATGGCTTGTCATCTGATCTTCAATAAATGGCTTCATGCCAGGTTTGTAAATAACTAGTGGCGTGCGTACCTGCGGGTCTGCAAAAGTCGAGTTGTGCCCCCAGTATCCGTTTTCCATGAACTCTTCGCCATGGTCGCCGATTAAAATTACAATCGTATTATCAAGTAACTGGTTTTTTTTCATATATTCAAAGATACGGCCATATTGCATATCCAGATGATGAACCGAATTAATGTAACGATTTCTGATAAGACCGATATCTTTCGCCAGTGCTTCTTTACTCAGGGTGGCGTAGTTCAGGTCGTCGCGATACGGCTTGGCAATGACGCTATTGGGCGGAAAGTAATAGCGCGCATGTGGTGATTCAAAAAACATAAACGTAAAAAATGGTTTATTCGGATCACGTTTATCAATAAATGACAGTAAGTCGCTTACGTTGTCGCGGTCGTTTTCCCAACCCGATTTAGGCACTCTGGTTTCCTGCAGTTGTTCTTTAGGAACCTGCGAGAAAATCGTCTGATTAAATTCAGGATAGGTGAATCTAGCGCTGGTAAACAGGCGCATCTGATAGTTCTGATTTTTTAGCAGATCAATTAAATAGGCGCCGCGACGTTCTGCCAGAAATGGAAACCAGTAGCTGCCGGGCAAGCCTGTAAACATTGAGAAAACGCCCATGCGCGTGCCATTGCCACCGCTGTAATTTTTTGTGAAACGGGCTGCATTCTTGGCAAACTCCCAGCTGTTTGGCATCACTTTTTCGTTCAATGTGTCTGCGCGCCATGATTCTGATGTAAGCCAGATAATGTTATATGGCTTGGTCGGCGCTTCCACTTGCATAGCTGCCAATGGGTAATTTAGCTTGCCCTTAACTCTTATGTTTGCTGCCTCCTTATTGTCGATGCCCAAAACCTTTAAGAAGCGACGGGCAGAAACTGTCTGGTAAAGCGGGATAGACTCTGAGGCAATAATTAATTGATTTTTTGTTTGATGGTCTACTGCAAACCACATATGCACAATGATGGTTGCCATAATTACCGTGACAGGTACAAATTTTAATGACAGCTTGAAATTGCTGTTACTGACGTAAAGTCGGTGGCACAGCCACAGAATGGCTGCTTGCAGCGTAAAAAAGCCTAATGCTATAAGCGCAAAACCTATATCCGATGCACTGCTGCCACCTAATGATTCTATGCCGCCAGGTGTGACGATCAGATTTAGAATAAATCCATTAAAAAACATACCATACAGTGAAAATATTTTTGCGTTTGCGTAAAGTAGCAGTGTTGTAAGGCCACCTGTGACAATGGCAGTAGCATATATAGTCTTTGTGCCGATGTTTTTGAAACGCTCACCGATCAGGCTTGCCAGTTTTGTAATGACAATTGCTGGCAGAATGTAGTACACGCCATAGAGCAAGAATGTGATTATCGTGTAGCCAAAACTGATTTGGTTTTCTTCATAGATGCTGGTGAACGGAATGGAATCCGACGCTAGCCAGAGTGCAACAAAATAAGTGATTAAAAAGTAGAGCCTTAAAATATTTTTCTGTACGAGAGATGTCATGTGCCGCTTTGTATTATTTAAATATTAACCGTAGATACATCGCAATTAAGGTGCCAGAAATCCAGTTGGCCATTTATTTTCATAGGCAATTGATTTGATTAATATTATTTATTTTTAATTGTTCGCTTTGTTCATCGGCATTCCAGGCTTCCCGCAGAATATGTAGGATTAAGACAATTTTTGCAGCAAGTTGACTAGAACTCGCTTTGCCAAGATTTACGGACTATGCTTTAATTCAGCCGTGCATACTAAATTCAAAAAAATAGCGCTTATTGGCAAATACATGAATAAGTCAGCTTTGCAGTTAATGCAAAATGAGACGGCTAAAAATATAGAAGTGTGGGTTGAGGAGAATACCGCTCAGCACACGCAGCTTTCTCAATATAAAACACTCTCAATAGAAGAAATCGGCAAGACTGCTGATTTGGCGATTGTAATGGGTGGTGACGGCACCATGCTGACTGTTGCGCGCAGTCTGATTGAAGCTGATGTGCCGCTGGTAGGTGTCAACCGTGGCCGCTTTGGTTTTCTAACTGATTTGCGTGCTGAAGATATGCTGGCTGAAATTGATCGTATCATTGCCGGCAACTATATTAGAGAGCCGCGTATGTTGCTCTCTACACAGGTGATACGCAACAATCAGGTTATACACAGCAGCTATGCATTGAACGATGTAGTTATTAAAAGCGGCTTGCGTCTGATAGAGCTTGAGGTTGAGATTGATGGCAAGTTTGTTTACAAGCAACGCAGTGATGGCTTGATACTAAGTACCCCGACAGGAACCACTGCTTATGCGTTATCAGCTGGCGGACCGATTCTACACCCTAATCTGGAGGCAATTTCTCTGGTGCCGATTTGCCCGCATACGCTGAGCAATCGACCAATCTCCGTCAATAGTAGCAGCAAGATTGAGGTGACGCTGGTGCAGTTTAATGAGGCGCAGCTGAGTATGGATGGCCAGTCTCAGGAAACTTTGGAAATTGGCGACAAAATCGTAGTGCAGCGCTCTGAGAGAAATATCTATTTGCTTCACCCTAGTGATTATTGTTATTTCGAAATGCTGCGCAATAAGCTGAATTGGGGATAGATTAATGCTACAAAGCCTGTCTATCCGTGATTTTGTGATTGTCAGTAAACTCGATCTGGAGTTTCAGCCAGGTTTTACGGTGCTTACCGGCGAGACCGGAGCCGGTAAGTCTATTCTGATTGATGCTTTGTCACTCGCCTTGGGTGCCAGAGGCGAAGGCGGTGTTACCCGGGTAGGTTGCGATAAAGCTGAAATCAGCGTGATGTTTGATATCAGCTCACATCAGGAAGCGCAGGTGTGGCTAAGTCAGTCTGAACTGGACGGGAGTGATGGTGAGTTGGTGCTGCGTCGCGTCATGTATGCGGATGGACGATCACGCGGCTTTATTAACGGTACCCCGGTCACGGTTCAGCAACTCAAGGATATTGGCGAATTGCTGGTCGATATCTATAGCCAGAATGCACACCATTCTTTGCTTAAATTGGCAACGCAGCGCCAGATTCTTGATGAGTTCGGCGGTTTAAGTGCGACGGCAAATGAAGTTGCGATTAAATACAAGCATTGGCACCACCTGCACGAATTGCGTCTATCTCTTGAAAAAAATGCAGCTGCCTATGCAGATGAGCTGGCAGAGCTGCGCGACAGCACGCGCGAATTGGCACAGCTTGCCTTTGCAGCGGCTGAATGGGATGAGTTGCAGCAGGAGCACACTCGATTATCTAACGGTGCAGAGTTAATCAAGAGCGGAGAAGCTTGCCTAGAGTTACTGAGCGAAGGCGATTTGTCGGCTTTGAGCCAATTAGCGCAGATACAGCATAAATTACAGACCATGCATGAGTTCGATGCGAGCTTGAGTGAGGCATTGGAAACTCTGGATTCCGGTATTATTCAGCTGCAGGAGGCTAGTCGCTCCATGAGTCGCTATGTGCAGCATGTGGATATCGACCCATCACGTTTAAACGAGGTGGAGGCCCGCATTCAGGCGATACATGCGGCGGGGCGCAAGTACAGGGTTCCGGTGGAAGATTTGCCAGACTTGCTGGTGACTTTCCAGGCACGTATGGCTGAACTGGCTGAAGTTGAGGATAGCAAGGCTCTGGTAGAGCAGGAAGCTCAGGCGCTAAGTGAATATAGGCAACTTGCTGAAAAACTAAGTGCGGGCAGAAAGCTTGCCGCTACTACCTTGCACGAAAAAATTACTGCTGAAATGCAGCGTCTTTCATTAAGTGGCGGTAAATTTGTGGTGGAGTTAACTCCGCAGCAGCCAAGCGGCAATGGTCTTGAGCAGGTTGAGTTTATGGTAGCAGGTCATGCCGGCGTTGTGCCGCGCCCGCTCAGTAAAGTAGCGTCAGGCGGCGAGCTGTCACGTATCAGCCTGGCAATCCGTGTCGTTACTGCGCAGCAGGGTGGCGTGCCTAGCATGATTTTTGATGAGGTTGATGTGGGCATTGGCGGCGGTGTGGCTGAGGTAGTCGGCAATCTGTTGAAACAGCTTGGTGTCGAGCGTCAAGTGCTGGTGATTACACACTTGCCGCAAGTTGCCGCGCTTGGTCAGCATCACTTGCGCGTAAGTAAATCTCTGGTGAATGAGCAAACGCTGAGTAATATAGAGCAGCTGGATGATGCGCAGCGCATCGAAGAAATCGCACGCATGCTTGGCGGTCTCGAAATTACGGATACCACACGCAAGCATGCTACGGAAATGCTTGGATTTGACTGATTGTATTGTCGCAGCCAGACTTGATGTCTGGCTTAGGGGTTAGTGCGGAGCAGTCTTCTGGTTTAACTAGCCTTTTCTGTCACAAGGACTTTTTGTGCAGTCTGCATAAATGTACAGCGAATGTTCTCGGATATTAAAGCCACGATCCTTGGCAATCGCTTGCTGGCGTATTTCAATCTCATCATCACAGAACTCTTCCACATGGCCGCATTGCAGGCAGACAATATGGTCGTGATGACCGCTTTCATTTAACTCAAATACCGCTTTACCACTTTCAAAGTGGTGACGTACCAGCAGGCCGGCCTGCTCAAATTGCGTAAGTACACGGTAAACAGTTGCTAATCCGACATCTTCATCGGACGTGATCAGGATTTTATAAACGTCCTCTGCAGACAAGTGTCGTTCTTTGCTGTTTTCAAACAGTTCTAAAATTTTAAGTCTAGGCAGGGTGGCTTTTAGTCCCGCGTTTTTTAAGTCTTTTTGATCATGCATGCTTTAGGTACTCACAGATTCACAATCTTAATTGATTTGTAATCTCATTGTTTTGGGTTGACGGTCAACGTGTTATATTAACGCTAATTCAAATTAAAGTCATAATATGCGTTATTTATTCCTCTTGCTGGCGTTGTTGTGCGTGTCATGTGGCACAGCGTTGCCTACCATAAAACCATACAAGCTTGATGTGCAGCAGGGTAATGTGGTTACCTCTAAAATGCTGCTGCAACTGCGTCCCGGCATGACCAAGTCCCAAGTGCGTTTCATTATGGGCACGCCACTGATTCAAGACAGTTTTCACGGTAATCGCTGGGATTACGTTTATCAGATGCGTGAAGGCGGTAAGCTCAAAGAACAGCGCCGCGTCATTATGGATTTCGAAAATGAATTATTAAAATCAGTACGCGGTGATGTAGTTCCGTCTGGCAGTGATAAGTCAAAAGCGAATGAGGCAGAAGCGCCCACAGGTACGCGCATAGTTACGCCGATTAAAAAGCCTGAGGAGAAAGGCTTTTTAAACAAACTTAAATTCTGGGAAAAAGATGAGGCTGAGCTGGCAAAAGAGGCCGCAGAAAAAGAAGCGGCTGCCAAAGCTAAGTTAGAAGCTGAAGAGGCTGCCAAAAACGCGGCTGCGAAACAGTCCCAGGATACATTGGTCGTTGAAGAGCCGAAGTCTTTATTAGCGGTGCCGATTGAAGTGCCTGCTGTGACCGATAGCCCAGCATCGCTAGTGCCAGAGGCACCAGCAAGCTCAGCGCCGGCGGATACGCCTAGGGTAGAATCTACTCCGATTGAAGCAGTTGTGCCAGCTGCAGTTGCTGCAGAACCTCAGCCAGCTGAAGCTAGTCCAGTTCAAGCTAAACCTGCTGAGGCGCCTGCTCCGGTAGGGCAGCCAGCCCAACCTCAGTCTTCTGGTTCGTCATCAGGCATGCAGTTTGATAAAAAATTGCAATTAGAAGCCGAGGAAGCCGAATCTTCAGCGAAGCCTGCTGCTACGCAGCCACGTGCCGGCAATAAGGTGCCGCCAACACCTAAAGATCTGCCTGAAGAAGAAGGTGATATTCCTCTCTTTGATCGCATACTGGAGCAAATAGGTTTTTAGTCATAACTTATTTGTTGGTTTAATTGCAACTAGTTTAATTGTATAAGTACAGAAAGTTACAGGTTTCAGAAATATGGTAAGTCCTTTAAAAGTTGTTATTGCTGGTTGTTCAGGCCGTATGGGCCATGCTCTATTGGAGTCTGTGTTTGCTGATGCCGAGTTGGTTTTGCATGGTGCACTGGATCGTGCTGACAATCCTCATTTGGGCCGTGATGCCGGCGAGCAGTTTGGTAAATTATCCGGTATTAAAGTAACTGCTGATGTTGCTGCAGCATTAAATGGTGCTGATGTATTGGTTGATTTCACGCGCCCGGAAGCTAGTATGCTATATCTGGATGCCTGCCAGAAAGCAAATGTGAGTATGGTAATCGGCACTACAGGCTTTTCTGCCGAACAAAAGGCAGCAATCGAAGCTGCCTCTAAAAACATCTCTATCGTTTTTGCCCCTAACATGAGTGTCGGTGTGACTTTACTGATTAACCTGGTCGAGCAAGCAGCCAAAGTGCTGAAGGATGGTTACGATATTGAAGTTGTCGAGATGCATCATCGCCACAAAGTTGATGCTCCTTCCGGAACTGCATTGCGTCTTGGCGAGGCGGCAGCGCATGGTATCGGGCAGGATTTGAAAGACTGTGCAATTTATGCGCGTGAAGGTGTTACCGGCGAGCGCGAGGCAGGGAAAATTGGCTTTGCTACATTGCGCGGCGGTGATGTGGTTGGTGATCATACCGTAATGTTCGCAGGTATCGGTGAGCGTGTGGAAATCACACATAAAGCCAGCAGCCGTGCAACATTTGCGATTGGTGCACTGCGTGCCGCCAAGTATTTGGCGCAAAAACAATCAGGCCAGTTTGATATGCAGGATGTGTTAGGTTTAAGGTAGTGCGTTTAAGGTAATTCTGTTGTTGTATTAAACATTTCGGGTTTGATTAAGTTAGGATTAATTAATGAATCGCCGGCAATATTTAAGCTCACTATTTGTTTTTGTGGCTGTACTTTTTATCTGGTCTGCAATACGGCCGCACGATTATTTCACCTGGTTTCTCGAAGTTTTTCCGGTATTGATTGCAATCCCCATACTAGTAATAACTTACAATAAATTTCCACTGACAAATTTGGTGTATGGCTTGATTGCGGTGCATATGGTTATTTTGCTGGTGGGCGGTCATTATACTTATGCTGAAATGCCACTGTTCAGCTGGCTGCGTGATTATTATGGCTGGGATAGAAATTATTACGACCGCCTCGGGCATGTGGCGCAAGGGTTTGTTCCGGCAATGATTGCGCGGGAAATTCTATTGCGCACTTCGCCCTTAAAGCCCGGCAAGTGGCTGTTTTTCATAGTGGTATGCGTGTGTCTGGCCATGAGTGCGTTTTATGAGTTTATAGAATGGTGGGTGGCGCTGGCTTCCGGTAGTGACGCAGTTGCCTTTCTTGCAACGCAGGGCGATATCTGGGATACGCAATGGGATATGTTTCTGGCGTTCTCAGGTGCTATTTCCGCGCAGTTATTATTGGCTAAAGTGCATATGCGTCAGATGAGACAAATGCATGTTTACATTGATTAGTCGGTTTTTTTTCGCTATAATTCGTTAATTCTGAAACGGGAAGAGTAAACCTACTCCTCCCG
>LNAP01002536.1_pt1 | contig 18170 bp, 14 predicted proteins | sample 602601 | NCBI WGS metagenome assembly LNAP01 (sample SAMN02440304, study PRJNA202911) | soil metagenome | biome: Subtropical and temperate rainforests or woodlands; isolation source: soil samples (1 kg each in a 20% v/v slurry with milli Q water) were... ...
GGCAGCGCGATGTATTCGATCCAGTCGCTGTGGACCGCGGCGCATCACAAGCTGCCGCTCAACGTCGTCATCGCCAACAATGGCGGCTACCGCATCATCAAGCAGCGTCTGCTCGCCTTCCATGGCGATGATAACTACGTCGGCATGGATTTCGTCGATCCGCCGGTGGATTTCGCCGGTGTGGCGAGGGCGCTGGGCTGCGAGGCGATCAAGGTGAGCGATCCCCGCGAGCTGAAGGCGACGCTGGCTGCGGCGTTCAATCGGCCGGGGACGAAGCTGATCGAGGTGATGGTGGACGGGAAGGTGTAGCTCCGCTGTCGTCCCGGCGAACGCCGGGACCCATACCGCGTGATCTATCGATTGCGGATGGTGGTAGACCCGAACGACCAGCCTCCGTCAAACTGCTCCCTGGGGTTATGGATCCCGGCGTTCGCCGGGACGACACCGAAGGTGTGGCGCGCTCCTACCCCTTCTTCCCCACCCGATACCCTGCCGCCGGGTGTGGCGCGTCCAGCCGCGCGCGGCCGTCGCCGAACAGCTTCTCCCGCAACGTGCCTTTTGCATATTCCGGCTTGTAGCGCCCGCGCTTCGTCAGCTCCGGTACCAGCATGTCGGCAATGTCCTCAAAATCGCCGGGCGAGATCGCGAACGCGACGTTGAGGCCGTCCACGTCGGTCTTCTCGAACCAGTCTTCGATCTTGTCGGCGACGCTTTCGGGCGTGCCGACCACGACGGGGCCGGCGCCGCCGATGCCGACATGTTCGATGACGTCGCGCACGGTCCAGACGCGGTCGGGGTCGCCACGGGTGACGTTGTCGAGTGCGCTGCGGCCGGCATCGTTCTGGACGTGACGGACCTGCTGGTCGAGCTCGTAGCCGGAGAAGTCGATGCCGGTCCATCCCGACATCAGGGCGAGCGCGCCTTCCGGGCTGATATGCGACCGGTAATCGGCATACTTTGCCGCCGCTTCGGCTTCGGTGTTGCCGAGGATGATCGTCATCATGTTGAACATCAGGATTTCCGCCGGGTTGCGGCCGATCGCGGCTGCTTCCTGGCGGATCGCGGAGACGCGCGGCCCGATGATCTTGGCCGACGGTCCCGACATGAACACGCATTCGGCGTGCTTGGCCGCGAACTGCCGGCCGCGCGGCGAGGTGCCGGCCTGGTACAGCACGGGCGTGCGCTGCGGCGACGGCTCGCTGAGATGAATGGTGTTGTTGATGCGATAGTTCGCGCTTTCATGATTGACGCGATGAACTTTGCTGGGATCGGTGAAGATGCCGCGCGCCCGGTCGCGCAGCACCGCATCGTCCTCCCAGCTTCCTTCCCAGAGCTTGTAGACGACCTCCATGTATTCGTCGGCGATGTCGTAGCGGTCGTCATGCCCGGCCTGCTTGTCCTTGCCGGCGCCGCGCGCGGCGCTGTCGAGATAGCCGGTGACGACGTTCCAGCCGATCCGTCCCTCGGTGAGATGATCGAGCGTCGACATCCGCCGCGCGAACGGGTAGGGCGGCTCGAACGAGAGATTGCTGGTGACGCCGAAGCCGACATCCTGCGTCACCGCCGCCATCGCCGAGAGCAGCAGCAGCGGGTCGTTCGATGGCGACTGCGCTGCATTGCGCAGGGCTGCGTCAGGGCTGTTGCCATAGACGTCGTAGACGCCGAGCACGTCGGCCAGGAACAGCCCGTCGAAGCGGCCGCGCTCCAGCGTTTTGGCAAGGTCGATCCAGTAGGGCAGGCGGTTATAATTGGCGGTGCGGTCGCGCGGATGGGTCCACAGGCCCGGTGACTGGTGCGCGACGCAATTCATCGCAAAGGCGTTGAGCCTGATCTGCTTGGCCATAGGTCCCCCGGCACGCTGTACTGAGCGCCTTTCGAGTGATAGATGTGCGCCCCAACTTGGCGAAGTTCTTGCATATGGCTTGCGCTTGGCAAGGCCAAAATCAGCAGCACTGCTGCCCATGGCAAGCCAATCTCAAGCGAGCAAGAACGAAATCCCAAGAGAAGTACAAGAGAACTACAAGAACAATCCAGGTCCCCGCCACTTTCGAAGGCCCCCCTGTCTCGGGTAGGGTCCTTCGCCTCGAAGTCCGAAAAGCAAATCATGACCAGAGCCGACGCCATCTCCCGCGCCCGTGAGGATTTCAAATCCGGCGCGTTCCTCGCCGAACTCGACCGCCGCGTCGCTTATCGGACCGAGAGCCAGAATCCGTCGCGCGGCGCGGAGCTGCGCGGCTATTTGGAACAGGAGATGGTGCCCGCCTTCGCGGCGCTGGATTTTACCAGCCGCATCGTCGAATCTCCCAGCGGCAAGGCGCCATTCCTGTTCGCCGAGCATCACGAGAGTGAGACGGCGCCGACCGTGTTGATCTACGGCCATGGCGACGTCGTCGACGGCATGGAAGGCGAGTGGCGCGACGGCCGCGATCCCTGGCGCACCACAGTTGCGGGCACGCGGCTTTACGGCCGCGGCACTGCCGACAACAAGGGCCAGCACAGCATCAACATGGCCGCGCTCCGCGCGGTGCGCGACGCCCGCGGCGGCAAGCTCGGCTTCAACGCCAAGTTCATCGTCGAGATGGGCGAGGAGATCGGCTCGCCCGATCTCGGCAAGGTCTGCGATCTCAATCGCGATGCGCTCAAGGCCGACCTGTTCATGGCCTCCGACGGGCCGCGCCTGTCGGCCGACCGCCCGACCCTGTTCCTCGGTTGCCGCGGCGGCATCCGCATCCATCTCGACGTCAATCTGCGCGATGGCGGCCATCATTCCGGAAATTGGGGCGGCGTGCTCGCCAACCCCGCGACCATTCTGGTCAACGCCATTTCCACGCTGGTCGACGGTCATGGCCGGCTGCAACTCGATGCGCTGAAGCCGCCGCGGCTCACAAATCAGATCCGCAGCTATCTTGCCGACGTGCAGGTGGTGCCGACCGAGGACGAGCCGGCGCTCGCGGAGAACTGGGGCGAGGAAGGGCTGTCGGCCGCCGAGCGGCTCTATGCCTGGAACACGCTCGAAGTGCTGGCGATGTCGTCAGGCAATATCGACAAGCCCGCCAACGCCATTCCCGGTCACGCCAATGCCGTGCTGCAGCTGCGTTTCGTGGTCGGCACCAGGGTCGACGGCCTGGTCGATGCCGTCCGTGCGCATCTGGTCGAGAAGGGTTTTCCGATGGTCGAAGTGCGGGCCGCGCAGAGCTTTGCGGCTTCGCGCACCGATTTCGACAGCCCGTGGATCAAATGGGCGGCGGGCTCGGTGCAAGAGACCACCGGCAAGCCGCCGGCGGTGCTGCCGAATTTCGGCGGCTCGCTGCCCAACGACGTCTTCTCCGAAATCCTGGGCCTGCCGACGATCTGGGTCCCGCACTCCTATCCCGGCTGCTCCCAGCATGCGCCCAATGAGCACATCCTGCTGCCGTTGACCGAAGAGGCCTTGACGGTCATGGCCGGGCTGTTCTGGGATCTCGGGGAATTGCCCAAGCCACTGACCTGAGCCGTGACCCAGCCAAAAGTCACATTCTAATCCGGCCCAATCTGTGCTTGCATCCGGGCCGCATCATCCTGAAAGGGGACCAAAAAAGTGAAACATTTCCGTAGCATCGGCCTCGCGCTCGCCGCGACCTTCGCCGTCAGCCAGGCTGGGGCGCAGGAGCTGACCGGTACGCTGAAGAACATCAAGGACACCGGCGCCATCACGCTGGGCTTCCGCGACTCCTCGATCCCGTTCTCCTATCTCGACGACAACCAGAAGCCCATCGGGTTCGCGATGGACATCTGCTACAAGATCGTCGACGCCGTGAAGAAGGAGCTCAAGCTCGACAAGCTCGAGGTCAAGCTCAACCCCGTGACCTCGGCGACCCGTATCCCGCTGATGGCCAACGGCACCATCGACCTCGAATGCGGCTCGACCACCAACAATGCCGAGCGCCAGAAGCAGGTCGCCTTCACCAACACCCACTTCCTGACCGCCAGCCGCTACGTCTTCAAGAAGTCGAGCGGCCTCAAGTCGATCGACGACCTCAAGGGCAAGACGGTGGTCTCCACCGCCGGCACCACCAACATCAAGCAGCTCACCGAGGCCAACGTCGAGAAAAAGCTCGGCGCCAACATCATCCCGGCCAAGGATCACGCTGAATCCTTCCTGATGGTCGAGACCGATCGCGCGGTCGCCTTCGTGATGGACGACATCCTGCTCGCGAGCCTCGTGGCCGGCTCGAAGTCGCCGGACGACTACGTCATCTCCAAGGACGCGTTCTCCAAGCCCGAGCCCTACGGCATCATGCTGCGCAAGGACGACGCGCCGTTCAAGAAAGTGGTCGATGCCGCGACTGCTGCGCTCTACACCTCGGGCGAGGGCCAGAAGATTTACGACAAGTGGTTCACCCAGAAGATCCCGCCGAAGGGCCTCAACCTCAACAGCCCGATCTCGGCCGAGCTGAAGAACGAGTTCGCGAAGCCCACGGATTCGCCGAACCCGGACGACTATAAGTAAGATAGAGCCTCGATCCCTGGATCGAGATCATGTCCGGCCTCTCTTGACACCAGAGTGGCCGGACATTTGCATAGGCGCCCGGGTACCTATGATTGGCGCGTTCGCGCGGGGGACACGTGAACTACCACTGGAACTGGGGAATTTTCTTCGAGCCGAACCCGATGGGGACCGGCACCTATCTCGACATGCTGTTGTCGGGACTGGTGCTGACCCTGAAGACGGCGGTGCTCGCCTGGATCATCGCGCTGATCTTCGGCTCGCTGGTCGGCGTCATGCGCACGCTGCCGTCAAGGGGCGCCACCTGGTTCGGCTTCTGCTGGGTCGAGTTCTTCCGCAACATGCCGCTGCTGGTGCAGCTGTTCCTGTGGTTCTTCGTGCTGCCGGAATTGCTGCCGAAATCAGCCGGAACCTGGCTGAAGCAACTGCCGAACGCACCGTTCTGGACCGCCGCGATCGGTATCGGCTTCTTCATGTCGGCGCGCGTCGCCGTGCAATTGCAGGCCGGCATCGGCTCGTTGCCGCGCGGGCAGAAGATGGCCGCGACCGCGCTCGGCCTGACGACGATACAAGGCTATCGCTACGTTCTGCTGCCGATGGCGTTCCGCATCATTCTGCCGCCGCTGACCTCCGAGTTCCTCAACACCATCAAGAACACGGCAGTCGCGATCACCATCGGCCTGCTCGAGCTGACTGGACAGGCGCGCTCGATGCAGGAGTTCTCGTTCCAGGTGTTCGAGGCCTTCACCGCCGCCACCGTGCTCTATCTCCTCGTCAACGCAGTTGTGGTGACCGCGATGCGCTTCCTCGAGCGCTACGTCGCGATCCCCGGCTACATCACGGGGAAATAGCGCCATGTTCAGTAATCTCGATTTCGACGTCATCCGCCGCGCGCTGCCCTATCTGTTCTACGAGGGCATGACGTTCACCGTGACCCTGACGGCGCTCGCGGGCCTCGGCGGCCTGATCTTCGGCACGGCGATCGCGCTGATGCGACTGTCCGGCTACAAGGTGCTCGGCCGCATCGCGGGCGTCTATGTCGACTTCATGCGCTCGCTGCCGCTGGTGCTGGTCATCTTCTGGTTCTACTTCCTGGTGCCCTATATCGGGCAGTGGGTGACCGGCGCGTCGCGCCCGATCAGCGTCGGCGCGTTCGCCTCCTCGCTCATCACCTTCATCCTGTTCGAGGCGGCGTACTTCTCCGAGATCATGCGCGCCGGCATCCAGTCGATCTCGCGCGGCCAGCCCGCCGCCGCCAACGCGCTCGGCCTGACCTACGCCCAGACCATGCGCTACGTCGTGCTGCCGCAGGCGTTCCGCAACATGCTGCCGGTGCTGCTGACACAGACCATCGTGCTGTTCCAGGATACTTCGCTGGTCTACGTGCTCTCGATCCCGGACTTCCTGGGCGCGGCGAGCAAGGTCGCGCAGCGCGACGGCCGTCTGGTCGAGATGTATCTGTTCGCCGCCGTCGTCTATTTCACCATTTCCTGTGTTGCGTCCTTTGGCGTGCGTCGCCTCCAGGCGCGCATCGCCATCATTCGATAGAGCGTGTCGGTCATGATCGAAATCAGCCACGTCAACAAATGGTATACCCCGACCTTCCAGGTGCTGACCGACTGCACCACCAGCGTCACCAAGGGTGAGGTCGTCGTGGTCTGCGGCCCGTCGGGCTCGGGCAAGTCGACGCTGATCAAATGCGTCAACGCGCTGGAGCCGTTCCAGAAGGGCGACATCTCGGTCGACGGTACCAAGGTCAACGATCCCAAGACCGATTTGCCGAAGCTGCGCTCGCGCGTCGGCATGGTGTTCCAGCACTTCGAGCTGTTTCCGCATCTGAAGATCATCGAAAATCTCTGCCTTGCCCAGCAGAAGGTGTTGGGCCGTCCCTACGACAAGGCGGTGGCGAAGGGCATGCAATTGCTGGATCGCGTCGGCTTGAAGGAGCAGGCGCAGAAGTTTCCGGCGCAGCTCTCCGGCGGCCAGCAGCAGCGCGTCGCCATTGCACGCGCGCTCGCGATGGATCCGATCGTGATGCTGTTCGACGAGCCGACCTCCGCGCTCGACCCTGAAATGGTGAGCGAAGTGCTCGACGTCATGGTCGATCTCGCCCGCGAAGGTATGACCATGATGGTCGTGACCCACGAAATGGGCTTCGCCCGCAAGGTCGCCAACCGCGTCATCTTCATGGACCGCGGTGAGATCGTCGAGGATGCGGAGAAAGAGGATTTCTTCGGCAAACCGCGTAGCGACCGCGCGCAGAAGTTCTTGTCGAAGATTCTGTCGCACTAACTTGCCCTGTCATTCCGGGACGCGCCCCTTGGCGCGGGCCCGGAATCCATACCCACCATCGGGAGTATGGATCCTCAGATACGCCATTGCGCATCATAGCTCGCGCTGCGCGCGCCCCGGGATGACGAAGAGTAGGGTTTATCGGGCCCCCCAAATCCCCTATACCGTGGCCAAATCCCTTCCCCGTCAGGAGACCTGCCTTGGACCCGATCGCTTACGTCAACGGCTCATTCGTCCCGCTCTCGGAGGCCAAAATCTCGGTTCTCGATCGTGGCTTCCTGTTCGCTGACGGGATCTACGAGGTCTCGGCCGTGCTCGACGGCAAGCTGGTCGACAACGCCTCGCATCTGGCCCGGCTGGAACGTTCGGTCGGCGAGATCAAGCTGAAGTTGCCGGAGACGGTCGAGCGCATTACCGAGATCCAGAAAGAGCTGATCGCCCGCAACAAGGTGACAAGCGGCCTCGTCTATCTCCAGGTGACGCGCGGCGCCGACAAGGGGCGCGACTTCCCGTTCCCCAAGGCTGACGTCAAGTCGAGCCTCGTGATGTTCACCTCCGAGAAGGACATCATCAACGCGGCTTCGGCGAAGACCGGCATCAAGGTGATCACCGTGCCCGACATCCGCTGGGAGCGCCGCGACATCAAGAGCGTGGCGTTGCTGGCGCAGGTGCTGGCGAAGCAGGCCGCGGCCGAAGCCGGTGCCGGCGAAGCCTGGATGCTGCAGGATGGCTATGTGACCGAAGGCGGCTCGTCCACCGCGTTCATCCTGACCAAGGACGACGTCATCGTCACCCGCCAGAACTCCAACGCGATCCTGCCGGGCTGCACCCGCAAAGCCGTGATCGCGCTCGCCGAAGAGCGTCAGCTCCGCGTCGAGGAGCGTTCCTTCACGGTCGCCGAGGCACTCGCCGCCAAGGAAGCCTTCATCACCTCGGCCTCCTCCTTCGTGCAGCCGGTGATCGCACTCGACGGCAAGACGATCGGCGACGGCAAGCCCGGCCCGGTGGCGACGCGCCTCCGCGAGATCTATGTGGAGTTCGCCAAGGCGACGGCGGTTTAAGTCGCATAATAAGCTGTCGTAGGGTGGGCAAAGGCGCGCTTGCGCCGTGCCCACCATCTCTCAGAGATCGCGTAGGGAGCGGTGGGCACGCTTCGCTTTGCCCACCCTACGAGATTTTCCGCCTACGCCACCGACGCCTTCACCTTCACCGGATGAACCGCACGGAACGCGATCGCCAGCCTGTTCCAGGCGTTGATGGCCCCGATCAGCATGGTCAGGTTCACCGTCTCCGCATCGGAAAACTGCGCGCGCACCTGCTCGTAGACGTCGTCGGGCGCGTGCGTCGCGGAGATCAGCGTCACCGACTCGGTCCAAGCCAGCGCGGAGCGTTCGCGGTCGGTATAGAGCGGTGACTCGCGCCAGGCATTCAGGAGATAGATGCGCTGCTCGGTCTCGCCGCGCTTGCGGGCGTCTTCGGTGTGCATGTTGATGCAGAAGGCGCAGCCGTTGATCTGCGAGGCGCGGATCTTGACCAGCTCGATCAGCGATTTCTCGAGTCCAGTGGACTGGATCTGCTCTTCCAGGGCCATCAGCGCTTTCATGGTGTCGGGGGCGGCCTGGTAGAAGTTCATGCGGGGTTTCATGGTCGTTCTCCTTGCTTGCTGGGTTGACGTTAGTGGGCTCCACCGGCCGAGGTCTGGCCGGGCTTCTTCAGGAAGAGGACGGCGGCGAGCGCCACGATCAGGGCCGCGCCGAGCAGATAAAAGGTGTCGCTGAAGGCCAGGATGTAGGCCTGCTTCTGCACGATATGACCGATCGCGACGTAGGCGCGATGCGCGGCATCCGCACGGTCGAGGACGCCGTGATTGACGAAATACTGCGTGAGCTGCTCCAGTCGCGTGCGGGTGGCTTGCTCGAACACCGAGACCGACTGCGTCAGCACGTTGGAATGATATTGTTCGCGCTTGGTCAGCACGGTCTGGAGCAGCGCGATGCCGACGGCGCCGCCGAGATTGCGCATCATGTTGAACAGGCCGGACGCTGAGCCCGCGTTCTCCGCCTCGATGCCGGCCGTGGCCACCGCAGACAGCGGCGCCATCACCAGCGCCTGGCCGATCGCGCGGACAACGTTCGGCCACAGCAGCTGGTCGGCGGCGTAGTCGTTGGTCATATAGATGTTCATGAAATTGGAGGCCGCGAACAGCACGAAGCCGATGCCGATGATGATCCGCGCATCGAACCGCTGCATCAGGCGCGGCACCAGCGGGATCAGCACGAGTTGCGGCAAGCCGGTCCAGGCCAGCACCATGCCGATTTGCTCGGCGTTGTAGCCCTGGATGCGCGACAGATATTGCGGCAGGATGAACACCGAGCCGTAGAGCGCGACGCCGAGCAGGAAGTTCGCGAGCATGCCGAACCCGAAATTGCGGCGCACGAGCAGGCGCAGGTTCAGCAGCGGCTTCTTCACGGTGAGCTCGATGATCAGGAAGGCGGCCAGCGCCACGCCTGCGATGACGGACAGCTTGACGATGAAAGGTGAACCGAACCAGTCGTCCTTGTTGCCTTCCTCCAGCACGGTCTGGAGCGCCGACAGGCCGATCGCCATGGTGATGATGCCGGCCCAATCGCCCTCGCGGAGCAACGAAAGCTTCATCGGTTTGGCGTCGAGCGCATACCAGAGCATGCCGACCATGATCGCACCGGGCACGACGTTGACATAGAAGATGTACTGCCAGCCGAAATTCTCGGTGAGATAGCCGCCGATGGTCGGGCCGATCGCGGGCGCGAACGTCGCCGACAGCGCGAACAGCGCAAGGCCCACTGGCTGCTTGGCGCGCGGCAGCAGCGTGATGATCAACGTGAACGCCATCGGGATCAGAACGCCGCCGGTAAAGCCCTGGACGGCGCGCAGCACGATCATCTGCGGCAGGTCCTGCGCCAGCGCGCAGGCCGCGGAGAGAACCAGGAACAGGATTGCGTTCGTGAGCAAATAAATGCGGATCGAGAACACCTGCGCGAGCCACCCCGACAGCGGGATCACCACGATCTCGGCGATCAGGTAGGAGGTCGAGATCCAGCCGCCGTCGTCGATGCCGGCTCCGATCGCGCCCTGGATGTCGGCGAGTGAGGCGTTGACGATCTGGATGTTCAGAACCGCCATGAAGGCGCCGAGGGTGGCGCCGATGACCGCGATCCACGTTTTTGCTGAAACCACCGGCGCCGCGGCAGCGACGGGGGCGGGGATGTCGGTGGCGGAAGCGGCGTTGACGGTCGGTTGAAGCGTGCTCATGGAAGCCTCGTCTCGGGCATGGAGACAGGATGCATCAGGCGGATGGTTTCAAAATCGGAGAAGCGAAGGAGGGATCATCCGGCAGGACTCGATCATCCTGCTGGCCTCTCCCGGCTTCAGCCGCCGTTCGGGCGCATCGTGTTGTCGGCGAGGCGCTTGGCCGTCTCGCGCTCGGCCAGCACAGTCGCCTTGGTGTCGATGGTCGGGACCGCAGACATGCCGGGCCGCAGCAGACCAGTGAGACTGTGGTCGTCGAGCACGATCTTCACCGGCACGCGCTGCACGATCTTGGTGAAGTTGCCTGTGGCATTGTCGGGCGGCAGCAGTGCGAACTCAAGCCCGCTGGCCGGCGAGAGGCTGTCGACATGGCCGCGCAGCGTGCGATTGCGAAAACTATCGACGTGCAGCTCGACCGGCTGGCCCGGACGCACATGCGTCAGCTGCGTCTCCTTGAAGTTCGCGACCACATAGACCGCGTCGAGCGGTACCACCGCCATCAATTGCGTGCCGGCCTGCACGTACTGGCCGACGCGCAACAAGCGTGCGCCGACCGTGCCGTCGACCGGCGCGGTGATCTCGGCGTAGGACAGGTTCAGCGCGGCCTGCAGTGCGACCGCGCGGGCGTGGTCGAGCTGGGCTGTGGCTTGGGCGCGCTGGGTGGTGAGCACGTCGACCTTGCGTTGCGCGGCCACGAGGCCCGACTTTGCGTGCTGTAACTGCGCGCCGCTGGCCCGCAGCGCCGCGTCAGTCTGCTGCGCGCGCTGGATCGTGCCGGAGCCAGACTTCATCAAGTCGTCGTAACGGGCGCGCTCTTCCTGCGCGAACTTCAGATTGGCATCCGCGGCGGCGACGTCGGCCGTGCTCTGCGCGATAATCGGCTGTTGCAGTTCGAGCTGGGCATCGATGTTGCGCACTGAGGCTTCACCGGCAGCGACGTCGGCGCGGGCCTGGTCGAGCGCCGCCTTGAAGTCGCGGTCGTCGATCTTCGCCAGCGCCTGGCCGGCTCTGACTTTCTGGTTGTCGCCGACCAGCACTTTTGCGATGTAGCCGGAGACTCTTGGCGCGACGATCGTGGAATCCGCCTTCACATAGGCATCGTCGGTGGCTTCGAGATAGCGGCCGTGCCTGAGGTAGTCGTAGGCGTAGTCCGTGGCGATCGCGATGCCGAGTGCCAGAGCCAGCCCGATGGCGGCCCGCTTGATCGCCTGGCGGGACGGGCGCAGGCGGATTTTTTCATTGTTTTCAGTAACATAAGAAGTGTTCGACACGGCATCCTCCGGGGGCGCAACGTCCCGGTCTGAAGGGGCACGCTGTTGATGTCTGCAAGATGCGTTGTCCCGGCCGTTGTGATAATCCCGGATTGAATGGAAGCATTATCCAGCCCTGGCGGATAATCGGAGCTTGACCCATGGACCGCTTCACCAGCCTCACTGCCTTCGTCCGGGTGGTCGAAAACGGCGGCTTTTCCGCCGCCGCTCGCCGGCTGAACATGTCGACGACCATGGTGAGCAACCACGTCCAGGCGCTCGAAGACCGGCTCGGCGTGCGGCTGCTCAACCGCACCACGCGAAAGGTGAGCCTCACCGAGATCGGCAAAGCCTATTACGATCGCTCGACCCAGATCCTTGCCGATCTCGAACAGGCCGACGACATCGCGGGCGCACTGCAGTCGACGCCGCGCGGCACGCTGCGTATCCACACCGCCACTCACATGGTGCCGTTCGTCGCGCCCGTGATGGCGGAATTCCTCGCGACCTATCCCGGGGTGAAGGTCGATCTGCGCATGGGCGAGGCTAATGTCGATTTGATCGAGGAAGGCTTCGATCTTGCGTTGCGCATGACCGCACCGCCGGATTCGAGCCTGATCGTGCGCAGCCTTGCGACCTGGCGGCACGTGTTGTGCTGCTCGCACGCCTATATCGAGGCGCATGGGCGCGTGCAGACGCTCGAAGAGCTCGCCGGGCACAATTGCGTGCGACATCTCAACTATCCTTTCGACGAGTGGCGCTTCTTCGACCGCAAGGGCGCGCCGGCTTCGGTGCGCGTCTCCGGCAATCTCATCACCAACAGCGGCGAGGCTCTGCGCGAGGCCGCGCTGCAGGGCGCAGGCGTCAGTCTCGCGGCCGGCTTCCTGGTCGGCGACGATCTCGACGCCGGTCGGCTGGTGCGTCTGTTGCCGGAATACCGGCCGGTCGAGATGTCGATGAACGCGGTCTACCCGCACAAGCATCATCTGTCGGCGAAGGTCAGGACCTTCATCGATATGCTCGTGGACCACAGCGCTGAGCAGCAGAAGCTGATCAATCCGTATGCGTGAGGCGCTGCGATGGCAGGACAGTAGGGTCGGCAAAGGCGCGAAGCGCCTTGCCCACCATCTTTTCTAAGCGATACCAATGGTGGGCACGCTTCGCTTTGCCCACCCTACGACAGCGTCAGCGTGGCCAGGGCAATCGTCCGAACACGGCGTCAAGCGCCATGCCGATCGCAAGCAGGCGGCGATCGCTGCCGGCGGGACCGTCGAGCTCGAGGCCGATTGGCAGTTTGCTCTTGGCTCCCAGCGCGATCGGAATTTGCACGCCGGGAATGCCGGCATTGCTGCCGGGATCGGTGTTCTGGATGAACAGGCCGAAATTCTCGGGCGTGCTGGACTCCGGGTTCGAGGGAATGGCAACGCGCGGCGTGGTCGGGAAGGCGATGGCGTCGAGCCGATGATCGGCAAAGGTCTTGCCGTAGAGCGCTTGAAGTGCGGGGCGCGCGATCGTGATCGCGGCGTCGTAGATCGGCTTGGCGTCAACCAGCGTGCCATCGGGGGCGGGGAGTTTGCGCGGAATCACCAGACCATCATAGGTGCCCTTGACGTCGGCGCTGGAGATTCCCTGTGCCAGCGCCTCGACGCTCAGCCCTGTGCCGGTATGCGCGAGATAAGTGACCAGATCGTCATAGGCCTCGTAGAGCGCGACCGGAAAGCTGACCTGGACGTTGAGCTCTGCCAGTTGCGGCATCTCGATCTCGACGACCGTGACGCCCTGCGCCTTCAGTTTCGCGACGGCCGCCTGGAACGCAGCGTCGGTGTCGGCGTCGAGATTGGTCAGCATCGCCTTCACGATGCCGATCCGCACCTGCTGCAGATCGGCCGGCGTAACCTCGTCCCCAGCCGCGATGACGCGGTCGAGCAGCGCGACGTCCCTCACGGTCGCGGCCATGGGGCCCGCGGTATCGCGGGTGTGCGAGATCGGCGCGATCCCCTCTTGTGGATAGCGCCCGACCGTGGGGCGCGGGGAGGCACAACCATTCAGCGCAGCCGGCCCCCGGACCGACCCGCCGGTATCCGTTCCGAGCCCGCCCGCGACGATCCGCGCGCCGAGCGCGGCGCCCGTGCCTGACGAGGAGCCGCCGGCGATCAGGGACCGGTCATAGGCGTTGCGGACGCCGAACTCCGCGCCGGTCTTGAACGCGGTGTTGTAGCCGGAGATGCCGAAGGCGAGCTCGTGCATGCTGGTCTTGCCGATGATGATCGCGCCCGCGGCCCGCAGTTTTGCGACCACGGGCGCGTCGGCCCTCGGAATGTAATTCTTTAGCGCGGGCGTGCCGGCGCTACAGGGCAGTCCCGCGACCTCGATGTTGTCCTTGATCACGATGGGTACGCCGCCGAGCGGCTTCGTCTTGTCGCCCGTCGCGTCGTACGCGGCCGCGGCGTTCAAGGCGCCGGCTTCGTCCAGGGTGACGAAGGCGTTGAGGTCGGCATTGGCTTTGGCGCGGACAAGAGCTTCCGTCGTGAGCGACATGCTCGTGACCTTTCCTGCGCGGAGGTCGGCCGCGGCCTGGCTCAGGGTCAACTGGTCGAAATCCATGATGCGTCATCCGATGGCAGGGGCGCCAACAGGGCACTCCTCAATGCCGCGAGGCTGAGGCCTCACTGGCGCCTCGTCAACTGTGGGCGTGCATCTTTTGTGTTACCGACGTCGTCAAGTTCGCAAGTCGCCGTTCGACCTCGGGCCTCACCTTGGTGATCGCGGTGTCCTTCACGGGTCCATAGCCACGGATCTCCATTGGCGCTTTTGCGATGGCAATGAGGTCGGGCAGACGCGCTACGTCGAGCTGACCGAGCATCCGTTCGATCAGGCCTTCATACCAGCTGATCAGCTCCCGCTCCGCGCGCCGCTCATTCGTGTAGCCGAACGGATCGAACGGCGTCCCGCGCAATCCCTTCAAGCGCGCCAGCATCGCGAGCGGCATCTGGATCCACTGGCCGAGGGCGCGCTTGCGGGGGCGGCCGCGGGCGTCGCGTTTGGACGGCAGGAAGGGCGGGGCGAGATGGTACTTCACGCTGAAGCCGTCCTCGAATTCGCGCTTCAACTCGTCGAGGAAGCCGCTCTGCATGTGCAGTCGCGCCACCTCGTATTCGTCCTTGTAGGCCATCAGCTTGAACAGAGCGCGTGCGACCGCCTCGGTCAGTGCCTCGCTGTTCAGCGGGGCTTCGGCGCTGCGAATCTTCTCGATCATAGCCCGATAGCGCGCCGCATAGGCCCCGTCCTGATAATCCCCGAGGAAATCGGCGCGGCGGGCGATGAGCTGGTCGAGCGCCTCGGCCGCGGGCGCATCATTCACCTTTGGCAGGACGTCCGGATCGGCGGCGGCGATCCGGCCCCAGGCAAAGGCCTGCTTGTTGCGCTCGACCGCGACGCCGTTCAGCTCGATCGCGCGCAGCAGCGCTTGCAGTGAGACCGGCACCAGTCCGCGCTGCCAGGCGAAGCCCAGCATGATGATGTTGGCATAGACGGCATCACCCAGCAGCCGCTCGGCCAGCGCGTTGGCGTTGATCGTATCGAGATTTTCGTTGCCGATGACCTGCCGGATCGCGCGCAGGCGGGCGGGCGAGGCGAGATCGGCGTCGCGGAAGCGGACGACGTCGCCGGTCGGCATCTCGGCGGTGTTCACAGCGCCGCGCGTGCCACGGCGATAGGTTCCGGACGCCTTGGTCGAGGAGCTGACGACGAGGTCGCACCCGATCAGCGCATCGGCCGCGCCCTGGTCGATGCGGACCTGGTGCAACGCCTCGGGGGAGGCCGCGAGGCGGATGTAGCTCAGCACCGGTCCGAATTTTTGCGCAAAGCCGGTGAAGTCCAGCACCGAGACGCCGCGTCGTTCGAGATGCGCGGCCATGCTGATCAGCGCGCCGACCGTGATCACGCCGGTGCCGCCGACGCCGGTCACGAGCAGGTCGTAGGGCCGGTCGAGCGATGCGGGGGGCGGCAGGGGAAGCGCGGCGGCGCGGCTGACCGCGTCGATCTGGCTCGCGCTCCTCTTCCGGCGTGTGGCGCCCTCGACGGTGACAAAACTCGGGCAGAAACCGTTGAGGCAGGAAAAGTCCTTGTTGCAGGTCGAAAGATTGATCTGCCGCTTGCGCCCGAACGGCGTCTCTTTCGGCTCTACGCTGAGGCAGTTGGACTCAATCGAGCAGTCGCCGCATCCTTCGCAGGCGAGATCATTGATATAGGCAATGCGCTTTGGATCGGCCATCAGGCCGCGCTTGCGTCGCCGCCGCTTCTCCGTGGCGCAGGTCTGTTGATAGATCAGCACCGAGACGCCGGAGGCGTCACGCAGCTCACGCTGCACGGCATCCATCTCCTCGCGCGGATGGATGCTGACGCCATCGGGCAGGTCCGCCGGCGAAAATTGCGCGGGATCGTCCGACACGAGTGCGATGCGCGCCACGCCTTCGGCACGGACGCTGTGTGCGATCGCTTGCACGCTGACGGGGCCGTCGACCGGCTGGCCGCCGGTCATGGCGACGGCGTCGTTGAACAGGATCTTGTAGGTGATGTTGGCCTTGGCTGCGATGGCCTGGCGGATCGCCATCGAGCCCGAATGATAATAGGTGCCTTCGCCGAGATTCTGGAAGATGTGCTTGTGGCCGGTGAATCGCGACGAAGCGGCCCAGTTCACGCCTTCGCCGCCCATCTGGATCAGCGAGGAGGTCTCGCGGTCCATCCAGCTCGCCATGAAGTGGCAGCCGATGCCGGCCAGTGCCTTCGAGCCCTCAGGCACCTTCGTCGATGTGTTGTGCGGACATCCCGAGCAGAAATAGGGCGTACGCGTCGCCCCCGGGATGCTGATCGTGCGCGCCGTCTCCGGCAACAGTGCTGCCGCACGGGCAGCGAGATTGAGCCCTGGAAACATCGGATCGAGCCGGCGCGCGAGCACGCCAGCCAACGCACGCGGTGACAACTCGCCGATCCAGGAGATCAGCCGGGCGCCGGTTTCGTCGTGCTTGCCGACCATGCGCTCGGGCTTGCTGCCGGGATAATCGTAGAAATATTCCTTGAACTGGCTCTCGATGATGCCGCGCTTTTCCTCGACGACGAGAATCTCGCGCTTGCCCTTCACGAAGTCCATGGCGTCGTGCAGCGCCAGTGGCCAGACCATGCCGACCTTGTAGACGTCGATGCCGATGCGGCGGCAGGCGGCCTCGTCGAGGCCCATCAGCCGCAACGCCTCCATCAAATCGAGATGTGCCTTGCCGGTGGTGACGATGCCGTAGCTGGCTTTGGGAATGTCGTAGATGCGGCGGTCGATCGGATTGGCCTTGGCGAAGGCGTAGACCGCGTGCTTCTTCGCCTCCAGCCGTTCCTCGATCTGCGGACCCGGCAGGTCGGGCCAGCGATAGTGCAGCCCACCCGGCGGTGGTGTGAAGTCGGGCGTGCAGAAGATTCGCGGCGGGCGAAGTTTGACGGAAGCGCCTGATTCCACGATCTCCGAGATCGCCTTGAAGCCGACCCACATGCCGGAGAAGCGGCTCAGCGCGTAGCCATATTCGCCGAATGCGAGGTATTCGCCGACATCGGCTGGATGCAGCGTCGGCATGAACCAGCTCATGAAGGCGACGTCCGACTGGTGCGGCATCGAGGAGGACACGCAGCCATGGTCGTCGCCGGCGACCACCAGCACGCCGCCATGCGGAGAGGAGCCGTAGGCATTGCCGTGCTTGAGCGCATCGCCGGAGCGATCGACGCCGGGGCCCTTGCCGTACCAGAGGCCGAACACGCCATCGACCTCGCGGTCGCCTTGCGTCTCCACCTGCTGCGAGCCGAGCACGGCGGTTGCGGCGAGGTCCTCGTTCACAGCCGGCAGGAACTCGATGCGGTCTTGCCTGAGCCGCTCCTGGATGCGCCAAAGTTCGAGATCGACGCCGCCGAGCGGCGAGCCGCGATAGCCGGAGATGAAGCCCGCGGTATTCAGCCCCGCGGCACGGTCGCGTCGCATTTGGTCGAGAACGATGCGGACGATCGCCTGCGTGCCCGTGAGGAAGACGCGGCCCTCGTCGCGATCGTAGCGGTCGGAGAGCTCGTAGGCATCGAGTGACGGAATGGCGTCCATGGCGGACCTCGCGCGGCATCCTTACCGATGGTGGAAGGGTATGTCGGGGAGGCTGGTAGGTCTTACCTATCTATCCCCTGTGAACCTGATTTTCGGTAGAGTTTTGCAATTCGAGCAAAAATTCGGTAGATTTAGTCGAATTGAGGAGCCTTCATGATCGAAGAGCAGGACTCGCGAATTCTCGCCCATCTCCAGAAGGATGGCCGCGCCACCAACCAGCAACTGGCCGACGAGGTTGGCATGTCCACCTCGGCCTGCTGGCGCCGCGTGCGCGCGCTGGAGGAGAGCGGCGTGATCAAGGGCTATGCTGCGCTGATTGCGCGCGAGCAGGCGGGCTTTGCCATGTCCGCGATTCTCCATGTCTCGCTGGAGCGGCACGATACCAAATTCGTCGACGAATTTGTTTCGCGGGTCACGAAGCGTCGCGAGGTGCTGGAGTGCTTCGCGACCACGGGTGACGCCGATTACCATTTGCGCGTCGTCGTGCAGGACATGGCGGCCTACAACAGGTTCCTCGACGAATTCATGTTCCGCATTCCCGGCATCCGTTATGTTCGCAGCAATGTGGTGTTGAAGGAGATCAAGACCAGCGTGGCGCTGCCGTTTTGAGCGGCTTGCGCAACTCCCGTAGAGCCTGTGAGCCAATACGTTTTCTTTGGGCCTTGGCCATCGAGGGACGTTAGCGCTCCTTGATGGCAGAATGCGGAGGTGGCAGCCGTCAGGT
>LNAP01002538.1_pt1 | contig 18162 bp, 14 predicted proteins | sample 602601 | NCBI WGS metagenome assembly LNAP01 (sample SAMN02440304, study PRJNA202911) | soil metagenome | biome: Subtropical and temperate rainforests or woodlands; isolation source: soil samples (1 kg each in a 20% v/v slurry with milli Q water) were... ...
GTTGACCACGACATCTAGCCGACCGAAATGGTCGACGGCCGTCTGGATGAGCGCATCCACCTCCGTCTTGCTGCGGACATCGGCGCGCACCGCTACAGCGGTCCCGCCGGCGCCTTCAATCTCGCCAACCACCCTATCTGCCTCGTGCGCGCTCGAGGCGTAGTTCACGATCACCTTGGCGCCATCACTCGCCAGCCGACGGGCGATGCCGGCACCAATACCTTTAGATGCGCCCGTAACCAGGGCGACTTTCCCGTTCAACTTGCTCATGTCGTTCAACTCCAGATGAGGCTGACCCGGTATGGGCCAACCTGCCAGGGATGGCGTGTACCCACCCACCGAGATCTCCCGAAGTACGCCGGGGTCGCCTGCGGGTCGGACCGCAGACGCCAGACCATCAGTGCTGGGGTGAGCATGGTGAAGTCGACAGGATTGTTTGTGGACTGCCATTCCTGCATATTGCGCGTACATTTTTGAACGGGTAATCGCGGGATGGAATGGAGTGATATCCGGATATTCCTCGCGGTCGTCCGCGGCAGATCGCTCGGCGAGGCGGCGCGCAGCCTGGGCGTGAGCCACCCCACCATCGGTCGACGGATCAAGGCACTCGAAGATGAGGCCGAGCAACCGCTCTTCCGCAGGACGAAAGACGGCTTGGTGCTCACGGATGCCGGAGACGCGGTGCTATCGCTCGCTGAATCCATGGAAGCATCGGCGCTGTCCATGGAAAGGCGCCTGGCGGGCAACCATGAGCGGCTCGAAGGCCTCCTGCGGATATCCTCGGCGGACTGGTTCGCTGCCTATGTCCTGGCGCCCGTCTTTGTCGAACTGGGGCGCCTTCACCCCGCCGTCGTACCCGAGGTCATCGCGAGCTACCGCCTGCTCGACCTTTCCCGTCGCGAAGCCGATGTGGCCTTCCGCATCGTCCCGTTCAGTGAGCCGGACATCGTCCAGCGCCGACTGATGACCATGCCTTACGGGCTCTACGGATCGGCGTCGACGGTGCACGCGGTGACCAACGACCCCGGGTCTGTGAGCCTGATTCTCATGAACTCGGCCCAGGCTCACTTCCCGGATGTCGCCTGGCTGCTGGACCGATTCCCGCACTCTCGACGTGCTTTCGCCAGCACCAGCCGAAGCGTCCAGGCCCAGATGTGCCGTCGAGGACTAGGCGTTGCGGTATTGCCAAGGCCCCTTGGTGACGGCGTGGACGGGCTTCATCGCATCGATCTGTTCGGCGACCCTCCGAACAGGGACGTCTGGGTGGGTTACCACCAAGATCTGCGCCACATGGATCGGTTAAGAGCTCTGCTCGATATCGCCGAAACGACGCTCCCTTGATGTCTGCAATCGGCCAGGAGCGGACATCAATCGCGAGAGCAAGAGCCCTCCATATCGCGGAACACCCACGCGAGACTATGAGCTCCGTCAGGCCCTGCTGGATACGCGATGCGCGATTCACAAGCTCAAGCCTCACCTCGCTCCTGCAAGATGATTGCCGGCTGGCGATCTCGGTCTCTGGAGCTGCTCCATGCTGGAACTCGGTATCTGCTCCAGCGATGAGTCATTCCTGCCTTTCCGCCTGAATATGGATGGACGAAACACCGGAAACCGAGGAGTGACTGGACCAAGCGTCCAGCTCCTCTGCAATTGAGCCACTCAAGAGCCATCCGCGGCCGATGGACTGAGCCGAAGTCAGGGCAAGAACCACAAATTCAGGCCACGATTGAGCGGCATGACTCGAGCAGGTACTCACCATGAAGCCGCCCTTGTGATATGGCTCTGCGTGGAGATTGCCGACTGCAAGACCAGCTTGCTGAAAGATCCGCGCCGCGACCTTGAGAGCCGCCTGCTGCGATGTGCAATTGGTGAACAAGCGCCAGTACAAATCCATGAGTCCACAATCTAATTGAAGGCCCTCTGGCCACGGTTGCGTCACTTATAGCAGAAGGGACCCGCGGCCATCCCCCACTCTCGCTACCCGAGGCGCCAGCATCGAAGAACAGCTTGGGAGCGCTGCAACCTCGATAGACGAGGGATCGCGTGACTCAGTGGCAGAGACGACCTGATCAAAACCCAGCTCGTGCTTCCAGCAGCGCCAAAGATCCTTGCGCCATCCTCGTCGAGATCTTGAGTCGAGATCTTGAATCGCCCACCCTGTCCTATTCAGTGTTGGCTCGCGTGGAACGGAACATCTCCGCAACTTCGCTGGCATAAGCAATGGCACCCGAAACCCGGGTCTTTTTCAAGTAGCTCCTCATTCCAGCCACATCGTCGCGAAGCAGGAGATACTCAATCAGGTGGCCGATAGGCATGTGGAGCGTTGCGGGCAGATTGACAAGGTTGTCCGGCCCTCCGTCCGCCTCCGAATAGGCGGCCAATTTCTGCGCTATGTAGCTGAAGGCCTGAACTCGCTCGGCACTGATCAACTGAAGAAGTGCATCTTCCTTGATATTGGCGTGCCCCATCCACCCTTCCTGTACACGGACAATGACCGGCTCGATCGGTGCCTCATGCTTGAAGGGCTGCTTCTTCAGGTACGCGTCCAAGGCGAATAGATAGTCGCGGTAGACGGCAGAAGCCAGTAGGTCCGTCAGAGTCATGCGTGCAATCACAGCCTGGGAATTCCACCTATAGCAAACGTGGATAGCATGGGTGAAGCCGTGACTTGCACATCGCCAGGAAGTGAAGCCCGCAACACGTGCTCTATTGCCAGTGCCATGAAGAACCGCTCGTCGAATGCTGTCGCATTTGCCGCACCCTGCGTCTTTGGCGGAAGGTTCTGACGACTCCGTTCCAGAAGTGCCAGTCTTCCCGTAACACAACGCTCTCGCCACTTTACACGCTATGCGACAATGCCAAAAACGTCTCGGGCTTTGGCGGCATTGGCCCACCCCCTTGGCATTTCCAACAACATCAGGCAACTCTGGTAGAGCCACCGACAACGGGTGGCCGGGCGTCGAAAACCCGAGTTCTAGGGATGTTGTTTTTACGCTTGTCAGCCGGCACCGCCACGCGTGGTGCCGGCTGGCAATCCGTCTGCCGGCTATGGCGGGCGGTGCGTGGGGGTCTTGTACCCGCCGGTTTGTCCCTAGCCCGGTTTTCGAGCCACGCATCGTCCGCCACCTTTATCGGTGGCGGCTTCTGCCTGCTTGCACGGAGCCTGCCATGACCACGCCGCACTCCCCTTCCCCGCGCCCCATCCAGGAAGCGCCCTCGCCCGCCCCTGCCCTGGACCCCAACAGCCTCATCGCCATCCTGCACAGCATCGGCGCTGGTGCTGCAGCCGATGGTCAGCCGTGGCCCGAGCGCCATCACCTGCGCAGCCGGCAGATGCAGTTGTCCGACGCCGACTGCGCGCTGACGGGCCAGCGCATCGTGCAGGAGATCCTGCTGGCGGCCGAACGCACGCGCCAGAACGGCGAGCCCGACCAGTACGTGGGCGACCGGGTGATGGAGGGACTGGTAATGGCCGACATCGCACTCACGGCCTTCATCCACGAGCGGGTGCGGCCACAGGACTGAGGGCGCACTTGTGGGCGTGACGTTCTGTTTTTGTGCGGGGTGATGAATGAAGAAGCGTGGGCTTGCCGCGGCGGCGGTGTGCATCGCGTTGATCGGCGCGGTATGGGCGGGGTGGCCGGAGCCAGCGGGCGATCAGGTGTGGGCCTACCAGAAGCTGCAGCCAGCCGACTACCGGCTGCTGCACAGTGATGCACTCGGCTTCGTGACCGCCAAAGCAGATGAGGGCTTTGAACTGCATACGCGCTATGCCGGGGTGACGTCCTTCGAGATCCGATGCAAGGGCGTTCTGGTGATGGACGTGGAGAACGCTCCCTCACGCGTGCTGATCCGGATGCCCGCCGATGCACTTACACGGGCACCGGATATCGAGCGCCTGCGCCTCAGTTTCGAGCGATGGTTGGACTACCACCAGAGCCAGGCCGCGTTGCTGGTGGAGAGTGCAGGAACATCGTGGATTGAAGCGCTGTTTGGGCGCTTCAGTGGGGCGGTCCCTGATGGGCAGCGGTGTCCAACTAGAGCTTGAACTCCAAATCGCCCTGCTACTCAAAATCGGGGGGACGTCGGCCTGACTACGTTGAGGGAGTCCAAGTTCGGACGAAGAGGGTTGCCGTTCGTTATCGAACTTGAGCGCCCGGACATCGGTCTCAGAACTTTACTCTGCTGTAAACGAGGTCCAGTTCTTCATCATGCATGACCCAGCGACCAGCATTGCCCTCCGGACACAGGTAGAACTTTCCGGCGTAATTTGACGCGCGCGACCAAGCGCTTCGGGCGAACTGGGGAAACCGCCGCATGACTCGCGCGTCCGGCATCTCCGGCCTGCTTGCCAGCGTGCAGTTTTCAGGAAAAGTAAGAATCCCGCTGGTTAAACGAAAGACCAACCAAGACTCATTGGTGTCCATGTCGTGCGTCTCTTGTATGTTGACAGCATCCTCAGGCAACCACCCGGGCAACCACTTCGATTCACCGATTGCCTGTCTCGAAACAGCTTGGCTTCGGTCTGCATATTGGGTGCTTGCAACTTCCGAGCAGCTAGAAAGTGCGAGTGCCAGCGTGACCATCAGGAAGAGCTTGCGAGAGTTCATTGGAGGCATGCAAGTCATCAGTAGGGGAAATTTCCGCGCCGCGACCTTGAGAGCCGCCTGCTGCGATGTGCAATTGGTGAACAAGCGCCAGTACAAATCCATGCGTCCACGATCTGATTGAAGGCCATCTGGGCTCGGTTGCGTCACTTATAGCAGAAGGGGGACGCGACCATCCTCCTCTCGCCAATCGAGGCGCCAACATCAAAGAACTGCTTGAGATTGGCTGCAACGTCGATACCCGCGACACGTCAGGAACGCTTGCGCTATAGATCGGCCGCATCGAAACGCGCGTTCTATTGCTTGTGCCATGAAGAACCGCTCGTCGAATTCTGTCGCATTTGCCGCACCCTGCATCCTTGGCGGAAGGTTCTGACGACTCCGTTCCAGAAGTGCCCCCCTCCCGTGACACAAGGCTCTCCCCACTTTCCACGCTATGCCACAATGCCAAAAACGTCTCGGGCTTTGGCGGCATTGACCCCACCCCCTTGGCATTCCAAACAACATCAGGCAACTCTGGTAGAGCCACCGACAACGGGTGGCCGGGCGTCGAAAACCCGATTCACTAGACGTTGTTTACGCTTGCCAGCCGGTGCCGCCACGCGCGGTGCCGGCTGGCAATCCGTCTGCCGGCTATGGCGGGCGGTGCGTGGGGGTCTTGTACCCGCCGGCATTGTCTAGTGATCCGGTTTTCGAGCCACGCATCGTCCGCCACCTTTATCGGTGGCGGCTTCTGCCTGCTTGCACGGAGCCTGCCATGACCACGCCGCACTCCCCTCCCCCGCGCCCCATCCAGGAGGCGCCCTCGCCCGCCCCTGCGCTGGACCCCAACAGCCTCATCGCCATCCTGCGCAGCATCGGCGCAGGCGCTGCAGCCGACGGCCAGCCGTGGCCCGAACGCCATCACCTACGCAGCCGGCAGATGCAGTTGTCCGACGCCGACTGCGCGCTGACGGGCCAGCGCATTGTGCAGGAACTCCTGCTGGCAGCCGAACGCACGCGCCAGAATGGTGAGCCCGACCAGTACGTGGGCGACCGGGTGATGGAGGGGCTGGTGATGGCCGATATCGCACTTACCGCCTTCATCCACGAACGAGTGCGGCCACAGGACTGAGAGCGCGCTTGTGGGCGTGACGTTCTGTTTGCGTGCGGGGTGACGAATGAAGAAGCACGGCCTTGTCGCTGCGACGGCGTGCATCGTGATGATCGGCGCGGTATGGCCGGGATGGCCTGAGCCAGCGGGCGATCAGGTGTGGGCCTACCAGAAGCTGCAGCCAGCCGACTACCGGTTGCTGCACAGTGATGCACTCGGCTTCGTGACCGCGAAAGCGGATGAGGGCTTTGAGCTGCACACACGCTATGCCGGGGTGACGTCCTTCGAGATCCGGTGCAAAGGCGTGCTGGTGATGGACGTGGAGAATGCGCCCTCGCGCGTGCTGATCCGGGTGCCCGCCGATGCACTTACGCGGGCGCCGGGTATCGAGCACCTGCGTCTCAGTTTCGAGCGATGGTTGGACTACCACCAGAGCCCGGGCCGATTGCTGGTGGAGAGTGCAGGAACATCGTGGATAGAAGCACTGTTTGGGCACTTCAATGAGTCCGTGCCTGATGAGCAGCGTTGTTTGTTAGGGACCGCGGGCCGCCGTTGGTCGTAATTGCCTCTAGCCGCTTGGCCAACGACTCCCGATGACAGCCCGCAGGGTGCCCGTCGCACGATCGAGCGTCCTCTGTCCAAACCCACACAGGAGCCTGGCGTTCGTGGATAGCCATGACCGCCCCGGCGACGCCCTGAGCAATCTTGGCGCATGCGTGGAAACCCAGTAGCAGACGGCATACACTAGCTGCGGCGCCCGCCGTGCTTGCACACGAGCAAAAACAGGCCGTATCCCGTGATCGATTCTTCTTCTGGCCAGCTGCCGGGGACTTAAACGTGTGCGCCTTACCCGGATCGGCTTGGCCATCGAGGACGAGTCATGACCATCAAGCAATATGTGTTCCACGTCCATGCGTACCTTCGGGAGCAGGGCTTCGCGTCGCTTACCCGCAGCCAGGTCCATGAGCTGCTGGCGGCCGCCGCCGGATTTTCCACCCACGCCGCGTTCCATCACCAGGCCGCGTGGTGCGACGTGGCCTGGCGTGATACTGACCTCACGACGGATGAAGACCGGGTCATCCAGCGGTGCCTGCACTTTGGGATGTCACCCGAGGAAGCCGAGCGCACAGCCCAAGGCCTGGTCAGTTTCCTCGGCGAATCCGGCTATGCGCCGGTTCGCTTTGAAGAGCTGATTGCCGGGATCGCGAACGATGAAGACGAGTGGGCGGAGGCCGACGAGTCTGACGAGGCAGATTCGGCTGAGGTTGCCGAGTGGGTGTCGATCAACCTGATCAGCCGCATGCAGCAAGGGGTTGATGCGCTGCTCGGCGAGCTCCCCTTGCTGCTGGAAGGGTTGGAGGCGGCCGCAGCGCGCGGCGTAGCCGCTGCGCACTTGGCGACCGCGTACATGCTCGAGCCGTACGGGGGCCTGCCAGAAGAAGATGATCACCGCTTCGGTCGCGAGCTGCACCGGCATGGTCAGTGGTCGTCCGAGCCGGTGAGCTTGGCGGAGATTGCCACGGGCGGAGACAGTTCGTTCGTTCAGGTGGTGGCCAAACATCGGTACCACCTCCTTGCTGCTGCACGGGGCGGGGATAAGCGCGCGTTGCTGCTCACTGCGGAGCGCTACGGGGACCCAGGGGCGCTTGAGCTTGAGCCGTCGGATGAAATGGATCCGTACGGTATGGCTGATCTGGCCGACGCACACGGTCACCCCGAGCTGGCCCACCAGTGGCTGACCATGCTCGCACGCGAGGGCGAAGTATCCGTCATGCGCGAGCTAATCGAATACCGGGGCGAGACACCGTTCCGCGCTTGGGTTTGGATGCATCTCTCGCGCATGCTGGGTCGGGACCTGAGCCAGGATCGACATGAAGCGATCAACGAGGACGGCACACCGTACGACGACGATGTCGGCGGGCCCGCCTATGTCGGTGGCGTCGATGGAATCAAACTGGTGCCACTCGCGGCCGAGGAGAACAGGCGTGCCGAAGAAGAGGCTGATCAGCTGTTCGCGGCAATCCAAGAGCGCTACAACCTGACCTGATCTAGTTCGTTCAAGGGCGGGCTCCTGCCAAGGGGGCCCGTCCGCATTTTCACTTGGACGTCAACCATCTGCGGACCATCAGATTGGGTTGACCGGTCGTATTAAACGGATTGCATGACTGTCATTGATCAGCTTCGCTTCCGGGCAGAAGCTGACATCTCCAAGGTACTGAACGAACCCAGCGCCCCACGTAGCAATCCTACCGTCCAGTGATCCTGACCCGATGCTCGAGCATCAGGGGCAGCGCCGACATCATGGGCGGTCCGTACTGACGGAAACGGAGCCGTCTTTCCTCAGCCGGACGCTTACATACACATCTGGCGGAGGTATCCGATCGATCGACGCCCCCGCAGGAAGGATCTCCCAGCTGGTGATCGAACCGCAGACTGTTCTATGAATCAACCTGCGACTATCCAACCCCCGTCTGGAAAGCTCGGCAACTACCACTTCAGGGGGGTGGCGATCAAAGCCCTTGTAGGCAGTGCAGGACTTTCCGCTCTGACCCATGGGATACGTTGAACTCTCCACCTCGTCCCTGCACCCCAGCAGGCCCAGGACGAGGAAGAGGATGGCTGGTATCCGAATGCATCGCATTGCCGGTCACTCCTTCTTGCCGCTGCGGCGGTCTGCATCGTGGTGATTGAAACGGTGCGGGCAGGGTTGCCCGGGCGGGCGAGTGCCATGGTGATCCAGCAAAACTCCAAGCCTAGACACCATCGCAGTCATTGCCACCCTTCACCAGCGCCCCAACTTCTCGCAGGAACTTCTGGATATCCGCGGCTGAGCTGCACATGCTCTCCGGCGCGACGTCGAAGTTATTCCCCGCCGCCCGCTTCTGGAATGCCTCCAGTTCAGAGCGGCATTGCGCCGCAAGCTTCCTGGCATCCAACTTCGCAGCAGCCTGAATCACTGGGCCGCCTCGCGAAGCGACGTAGCATTTGTAGTCCTCTGAAAGTGCCCCGTCCATGCGGAAGCGTGAGAGTTCCAGCAAGTGCTTGGGGGCAGAGGGGCTGCTACTGCCTTCTATAAGGGCGAGCCCGAGCTCCGCACCATCAGCCCCGGCGCATGCATAGGGGCTCTGCGAACACAGTGACCTGCTTTCCGAACTCTTATGCACGGCCAACGAGGCGAGAATGGCGTGCTCTGCCATCCTGATGTCCGCCCCAAGTCTCTGGGCCATGGGACGTGCCGACGCCGAGCTTGCAAGCGCGACGCATAGAGCGAGGCATGGGATGAGCAATTTAGCCTTCATTGGCTTACCAGAAGCGTGGAAGAAGAAACGCACGAACGATCTGCAGGATGTGAAGCGCATGGTGCCGCATTTCAGGGTCCGATCCCACCGCTGATGCGGCAACGTTCTTATCCTGCGAATAGAAACAAGCGTGGCGGCGCTGGCGGGTGGCGGCAACCCGCCCTGCCCCGGCGAAACTCCGCTCGCGCTCCATGGCACGCTGCTTTTTTGGAAGAGCTTCCCGAGTGGAACCCACGACTGCGACGCAGGGGACCACGGCCGTGTCCCCCTATCGCCAGCCATGGTGTCGCAATAGGCCCTGCATTCCAACCACAGCTCGGCACCAAGTCCGAAGGGGACAGGCCTCACCCACAACCTTCCCACGCAGTAGCGGGGCCGACTCCAGAGGCGTCACCGCCGGAGTGAGCTTGTCAAACGACGTGACCAGCGTCGCGGCAGGAGCTCAGCACTCGTGCATATACTCAGCCCAACAACCAAGCAGTCCGTTTCGCTGAACGGAAACGCTGAATACGTAAAGGAGCTGCCATGCGACACGCCACACCACCTCCCGTTCCCCAACGGCTGCGCGAGATGCTCAAGGACTACCCGGAGCATATTCAAAAATTGCAGGCCGCGTTGAACCACGTGGCAGAAAAGCCGTCTACGGGCATCCCCGTAATCGAGCAGGCAATCTGGGCGCTGGAGGATACGCTCGAGAGGTTTGCTCTGGACGCAGGCAAGGAAACCAAAGTGGCCGAAGCCAGCGGCGACCCGCTGGCCGTTGAACAGGCCACGGCGAGAGAATCATTGATGTTCCGTGCTGCATCAAAGACTGTGTGGGTGGGAGACAGAGAGCTTTCAGAATACTTCCGGGCACCAGGGAAATTCTCTTTATGAGCACTCCTGACGGTCAACTGGATCCCGCGATCCACGCAAAGACCTTCCAAGAGAAGGTGCTTCCCCGGAGCCGTCTACATGACTTGTCTTCCCATGAAAGCCCCACGGCTATCATTCTAGGAGGGCAGCCCGGCTCAGGCAAAGGAAGTCTGGTAGCAATTGCAAACCAGGAGTTGAACGAAGACGCCGTCGTGGTCGATCCCGATGAATTACGCAAATACCACCCAGATATAGAAGAGCTTCGGGAACGCTATCCCACCTCATGGTCTTCGCACACTCATGGTGATGCCAGCGCATGGGCCGACGAACTTTTGGATGCCACCGTTTCGGGCAAGAAGAACCTGATCTTCGACACCACATTGAGCAACGGCGAGTGGTCCTCCGAACTAATCAAGGACCTGCAATCGAAGGGATACGCGGTGGAGGTGCGCGCCGTTGCAACCCCGAAGCTGGAGAGCGAACTTGGGGTCGACAAACGCTTCACTGATAGCGTCGACCGCAACGGCTATGGCCGTTACGTTCCTGCTGGCGCTCGCGATGCGATCTACGACAAGTTGCCCGGTAGCTTGGACGCGATACATGAGCGCACCGATGTGCAGATACGCATCTTCAACCGCGATGGCAAAGAGCTGTATGACAGCCACACCAGCCCGAAATCGCCAGGAGTTGCACTACAAGAGGCGCGCGACGCACGATTGAAGGACCTTGGCATTACCCGCCAACTGCGCGACGGCTGGCAGGAGCAAAAGACTTGGAATCAAGATCTGGAGCGGAACCTGTCCACGAATGACAACGTCAATCCAACCGCGCGCGGAAACCTGCTGACGGCACGCTACTCCGGCGAAGTGGTTGAAAGTCTGGAGCGAAATGCCCAGCAATCATTCGAGACACACGCTTCCGGCGTGCGCTCTACCCGTATACGCGCGGGCGGTGCACTGGGTATCGCAGCGCTTGCATTGGATGCCTATGACGCAGGTGAGGCTTTGCGCAACAATAGCCGTCTGCGCGGCGAAGGCAATGACACAGCTGCAGAGTCCGGGTTGATCCACTTCGGTGCACGTAGCGTCGGTGGCTTTGCCGGTGCTGGCCTGGGCATGGCGGTCGGTGCTATCGCTGGCGTCGAATCCGGCCCGGGATTGCTGGTCACAGGCGCCGTCGGTGGGATTGCAGGCGCGTTCGCGGGCGACAAGATCGCCGAGTGGACTGACAACCGCCGCATCTATAACCAGACCGACAGCCTGGGGAACACATGGACCTATAATCCAGACTATCCCGATCAAGGCTGGCAGCGACCCGCGCCTGTCGACAGCAGCGACGACGGTGTAGACAACCCGACGCGTGTTCAGTTGCGCGCGCCACCCGCGCTTGCCAACCAGCTGAACTACCAGGCAACCAGCGAGTCGGTGAAGCTGGTATTGGGCAGCCCGCCCAGTCAACACGATCCGTTCACGCAACCCGCCACTTTGGGCGATCCACAAAGCTGGTATCCGGCGCAGTGGATACGTACGGAGGACGGCCAGCAGTGGCAGCGCGAGGTGACCACTGCTGTATACGAGCTTGGCCAGCGCGAGACGCGAATCGACGTGGCTGGTCCGGAACGAGCCGCCGAACTTGATCAGGCCGCCGCCCAGATCGTACTGAACAATGCCGCCAACAGCCGGCCGGTGATTGCGGCGCGCTACGAAGCCGCGTACGCCCAGAATGGCTGGGCATCCTATGGGTCAATGCCTGAGGCCGTGCAGCAGGCACGCACCGACCTGGGTGCCGTGACCGCCTCCGACGATAACCGTTACCAGCGCCAGGCGGACGGCCGCTGGGTCCGCGAAGGATTGATCTACGACTCCACCGCCTCCGGCAATCTACGCGCCGAACTGGATGCCACCCGTGACGTCGTGGCCGCGACGCTGCCGCCACCCCAATCGATGCAGAGGCCGTCACCGATGACGGCCGATGAGCGCATGCGCGACACACTGCGCGGCGCCTATTCGAACGTGGGAGTCGTGCCCAGTGCGGAACAACTGGCAGCCAGCGCGACCGCTGTTCAGGCCACGCAGACCGTCCATGGGTTGGATTCTGATACCACTGCCTTGCAAGTGCAGCGCAATGCCAACGGCAGTTACGACATGGACAGCCCTATTGCCAATCTGCGCCTGGCGTCCGACGGCAAGAGCTACTCCATTGCGGCTGTGACCACCACTGAAGACATTTTCCGGGCCCAGGGACGGGCGGGTCCCGCCAGCAACGATGGCCTGCAACAGCCCGCGCGGTCTTCGTTCGACCAACCGGCGAACCCGCCCCATGTGGAGAGCGCGACAACTTCCCGACAGGAGCCAAGGCCAGCAACAGCCATGGTCGCAATGCACTCAGACCCGCTCTATCGGCAGATCCGCGATGGCGTGGCAGAACTGGACGGCCGGCACGGGCGTGAGTTCGATGCGACCAGCGAGCGCATGACGGCAAGCCTGCTCGTACTGGCCAAGAACAATGGACTGACACGGGTGGATCATGTGGTGTTGAGCAACGCCACTTCTGAACGTCCGGCCGCACATAACGTGTTTGTGGTCCAGGGGAAGCTGGACGACCCTGCCCACCTGCGTGCGGCCATGCCCACCGAGCAGGCGGTGCGAGCCCCGATTGAGGAATCGATGCAGAAGTACGAAGTGGTCAGCCGCCAAGTGGAGCAGCAATCCCAGGCCGCACAACTGCAGGAACAGCACCAGCAGGAAAACCAGGCCAAAGCCACAAGCATGGGGCGGTAGTCGTAGCTGATTGGCACCGGGAACTGAAGAGTAGGCCGACGGGCGCCGTGCACTGGCAAGACAGTAGACCCATCGGCATCAGGCGCTGCGCAGGATCGCTACCGGCGCCTCCTTGGCTGCTCGTCGAGCCGGAACATGGGCTGCGGCCTGGCCCAACAGAAGCACCGCCAGTACGCCAATCGCGAGAAATAGCGTCTCGATCCTGGGCACCTAGTAGTACTAGGCCACGGCCAAGTTCAGGCCGATGGCCAGTGCGGTGCCGACAACAGACTCGGTGGCAGTGAGGATCAGGTTCTCCACCAGGAAGTACCGGAGGATGTCGTATTTCCGGACGCCCAGTGCGCGTCGAATCCCAATCTGCCGATACCGCTTGCGCACCCAGAAGCTGGCCAGTCCGTACACACCCGTAGCAGTTACCACTAGCAGCGCCAACCCGGGGCTCAGGAACATGATCGCCATGATTTGATCGTGGCGGAAGTAGTCGGCGCGCAGCTCGCGGAACGAGGTGCTGCGGGAGATCGTTCGGTTCGCATCGTGTTGCGACAAAGCTACTTCACTGGACGCGATCACGGGGGGACGTCGGTCCTTCGAGATCCGGTGCAAAGGCGTGCTGGTGATGGACGTGGAGAACGCCCCCTCACGCGTGCTGAACCGGATGCCCACCAGAGCCAAGGGCAGCTGTTGGTGGAAAGTGCTGGGCCATCGTGGCTTGAGGCGCGGTTTGGGCGCTTCGGCGGGGTCGTGCCTGATCAGCGGCGGTGTCTGTTTGAGGACCCGGGCTGCGGTTGGCAGGTTTCCCCCTGGTCTCTTCGTCCATCCCGCGGACTACTGCAGGCAGTCGAATGAATGGCAGCACCATCTTTTGCATTGTTCCGAATTTTCCCGAGATTCACGTAAATCGGGTATCGCGGCGCCGTTTCGGTGGAACTTGTGGCTGCGCTGCAGCCCCGCTAGCATCGGCTCGACTGCTTTCCCGTCCTGCCCCCGCATCCATGATGGAAGCCCCCGTGACCGAATCGACCGCCATTGAAGCTCCCGCCGAAGCCGCATCTCACAGGGGCGAATTTTTCCTGATCGACGCCGGCATCCCGGGGAACGGCAGGGTTCCCGGCATAGAAATCGCCAACGAAGAGAAGCTGATCGATCCGGGGATGAATATCGTCTCGCGTCCTGACGGAACGCCAGACCAGTATCCGGAGCGTCCCCACCTGGTTCATGTACCGGAGAAGGGCGGAATGCCACGCGATCTGGAAGAGCTCGCTGGCATATGGATTGTGTCGGAGCCGTTGAAGCAGCTGTTTGAGCAGATGGACCCCGAGGCGTTTGCATTCGTGGCATGCGACTTCAGCCTTGCTGACGGCAGCCCCGGCCCTCGGTACTACCTGGGCAATGTGCTGCGCAGACTCGATGCTCTGGATGAAGCCGCGTCTCGCGTGAGGATCAAGCTCGACCACAATTATCAGACTGGCGAGGACGAAAAACTTTACAGCCTCGTCGGCGGAGCCAGTCTGGTATTCAAGCAGGATGTTGTGGGAGATGCCCATATCTTCCGCCAGGCACACATGGGCGCACCGCCCATCTGCGACCGCGCGATGTTTGATGCATTGATTGCGGCCAACTTCTCCGGCGTACGGCTGCGCGATGTAGCCGACATCTAGCAAGCGCTCTTTCAAACGGATTCTTGAATGAGGTGGTGCGCATGGCCGACACACCGGTTTTTCAGGGACACCATCTGATCGAACAGATTGCGTTCGAACAGAGCCCGCTGCTGAAGTCGCTTGCCAGGAGTGGTCATTTCGCGCTCCATGGATCCGACAACATTCTCAACCTGCCCGCGAACCCCGCGCTGGCAACCAGGCTGGGTATTTCTCCACACTCAGGCGGCCCTCTGGGTGCGTATTCGGATCAACTGAAGTTCGTTCTCGACGACCTCGCGGAAACGTACGATGGCCGAGCCCTGCTGTCGAAGGAGACTCCGCCGGATGTGCGGGCTGCCGCTGCCGAGCGTATGGGTGCCCGCATCCAGAACCTCGAACATACCCTTCGCGCCGGCATCCTCAACGGCGACCTGGTCACCAACACGCCCGAGAACATGACCCCGGCGGAGGCCAACGCCAAGGTCCGCACCTTCTTCGCCGATCTGGACGGTTACCAGCGCACCCACGCCGCGCAGATTGCGGAACTGAAGACCCTCCACCCCTCCGAGCTGCGCTGGCGCGGCGTCACCCAGTCCGAAGCCAACGTGAGGTTGGCGCTGGATGCTATCGACGAACCCGGCAACTCCACCCTGAGCGAGCGCTGGGGTGGCCGCGCATCGTTGGGCACCGCCATTCAAGAGGCCAACCAGGGCGGCCGCCTGCCGCTGAGCGAGCACACCGCCGTGCGCGTGCGCACTGCATTCAACCCCGAAATGCAGCTGGCCATCGTGCGCCCTGGCCCGGCAACCACAGCCCCAGAACTGGCGGGCACTGCAGGGCGAGCGGGTGCTGCGGAAGGTGCCGCCGAAGCTGCTGCCGCCGCGCGCGGACAGATTACCGGCGCACGCGTACTCGGGGCCGCTGGTGTCGCTGCACTGGCCGTGGATTTCGCCATCACCGGTCACCGCGTGGCCGAATTGCGCAGCGAGGGCAACGACGCTGGCGCCAGATCTGCCGCTACGCACTTCGTGGGGCGTACCGCTGGCGGCTTTGGCGGCGGCTTCCTGTTGGGCGCGGGGTACGGCGTGGTTACCGGCTCGTGGACCGGGCCAGGTGCGCTGGCTACCGGGCTGTTGGGCGGCGTGGCCGGTGGCTTCGCCGGTGAGTACTGGGCCCAGTACCAGGACAAGAAAGCCGTCTACACCCAGGTGGACCGCAGCGGCAACGAATGGAGCCGCGACCCGGAAGATGCAAATGGCACCTGGAGCCGCAGCGTCCGCACGCCGCAGCCCGACGGAAGCTACCGCGATACCACGGTGGCCGCCGGTGGCCGGCTGGTGGATGAGCTGAACTACAAAGCCGCCAACGACTCATATTCGCTGGGCATGGCCAACCTGCCCAAACCGCAGAACCCCTTCAAGCTGGATGCAAGCGCAGAGAACACGCCCCCGCGCGAGCCGTTTGAAACCAACCGCCACTACGTGCGCAACCCGCACAACGGCGAATGGAACCTCTCCATCCACGCAATGATTGATGGACGCGTCCCTTTGGACTACAGCGTGTCCGTCAGCCCGGAAAAGGCCGGCCAGCTGGAACTGGAGTCGCAGCGGATCATTGCGCAGAACGCCGCAAACACGCCGGAGGCGCTCGCCGCCCGTTACCAGGTGGCGTTCAACCAGTACAACTGGCACGAGTTCGCCACCATCGAGCCGGTACCGGAGGTGATCGCCAACGCGCAGACCCAGACCCAGCCCTTGCGCGCTTCCAACGGCGAGAAGTACACACAGGACGCCAACGGGCAATGGCGCACCCCGGGTTGGGTGTATGGCACCAACCCGGCCGAGGGCAGCATCATCGAGGAGCTCAATCGCACGCGTCAGAGCCAGCAGGCCGGTGTGCAGGAGCTGGCTTCCATGGCGGACATTGCCCGGGCCAATCCCACGCCAACCGAGTACGGCCTGCGCCGCCAGGTCGTGGACGCCTACCGGAGCGCCGGCATTGTGCGGAACGCAGCAGAAATTGATGACGCTGTAGCCGCTGTTGCCCAGGATCACGCACGCACTGTGCCCAGCTTTGGCACCTTCATGCTGCAGGTACAGAAGGATGGCTCGCTGGCCACATTGGCCGGGAAAGATGACGAGCGCATGCAGATCGTTTCCGTCACCACGCCAGAGGAGATTGCTCAGGCACACGCGCAGCGCGCTACCGCAGGTCAGGAGCAGCAACCCGCGGGCACCCCGCCGCGCGCACCCACCACACCCGAGCCCGCGCCGAGTGCATCCCCGCCGCACACCTCCACGCCTGCCACGCAGCACGACGCTGACGTAAACCGACACCACAGCACAGGCCTGCGCCCGGATGGCAGCGAGCTGCTGGAGCAGTTGCGCTCGTCGGTAGCCATGCTGGATGAAAAGAACAACAAACCGTGGGACCAGAGCAGTGATCGCCTGTTGGCCAGCGCCTACAGGCTTGCGGCAGAGGCCGGGTTCAAGCCCGGCGATAAAGTGGACATGGCATTGAATGAGGCCACCGAAACCCGTGCTGCGGGTACCACATTGTTCGTGACGCGCTCGGGGCCGGGCGCGTCATCAGACCCCGCCGCCAACCGGGTGCAAATGCCGACCCAGGACGCGCTGGCCGTCGCACCGGAGCAGCAGTATGCAGCGGCCAACCGGAGCCTTGGTGCTCAGGACCAGGAGCGGTCGCAGCAGCTGGCGCAAGCGCAGACGCAGGAGCAGGAGCAGAGCCGGCAAGGACCGCGGATGGGCTGATGGCAGCGTGACAATTCATGCTCCATGAAGCGTAATGACCGGCCAGTCGGCGTCAGGCGCTGCGCAGGATCGCTACCGGGGCTTCCTTGGCTGCTCGTCGGGCCGGAACAAATGCTGCGGCCTGGCCCAACAGAAGTACGGTCAGTACACCAATCGCAAGAAATGGCGCTTCGATCCTGGCTACCTCGTAGTACCGGGCCACGGCCATGTTCAGGCCGATGGCCAGTGCGGTGCCGACAACAGAGCCGGTAGCGGTGAGAATCAGGTTCTCCACCAGGAAGTACCGCAGGATGTCGGATTTGCGGGCGCCCAGCGCGCGCCGGATACCGATCTGACGATACCGCTTGCGGACCCAGAAGCTGGCCAGTCCGTACACACCCGTAGCAGTTACCACTAGCAGCGCCAACCCGGAGCTCAGGAACATGATCGCCATGGTCTGATCGTGGCGGAAGTAGTCAGCGCGCAGCTCGCGGAACGAGGTGCTGCGGGCGATGGTGCGGTTCGCATCGCGCTGCGACAACGCGGCCTCACTGGACGCAATCACGTCCGCCACTCGCCCATCCGCGGCACGGATGGCGAACATCACGCGAGGCCCGTCCGGAATCAGCGGCAGGATGAGTGACATGTCATTGTCTGCATCGGTCTTCAGAACAGGCCGCGAAAGCGTCTTGACGATGCCGACCACCTGGATGGGGTGCTGCGCATCGGCATACAGGAACTTGCCGACGGCGCCGCCCTCCGGAAACAGCTTGTCCGCCAGTGCCTGCGAGATGACGGCCTCGCTCGCCTTGTAGAGCCCGGCATAGTCGGCGCTGGCCTCCATCGGCACGAACGCTCCCGCAGAAAGGTCACGGCCGGCGACAAGGGTCAGGCCCAGCACCTTGGCGGCAGGGGACGATGCCGTATAGACAGTCGGTTCGGCCTCTACGATGCCGGAAATGTCATTGCCTTTAAGCGGCTTGTTGGTGAACCCGGCCGACCAATTGTGCTGGGCAAGCGGAAGTGACTCTGCTGCGATTACCTGTTCGACGCCTGGTTGCTGGCGGATGGCCTCCAGGTCGGTCCTGATCGAGGCTGCAGGGTTGGCTGCTGCAGGCCCCAGGTATTCGGTCTCGATGAC
>LNAP01002540.1_pt1 | contig 18159 bp, 15 predicted proteins | sample 602601 | NCBI WGS metagenome assembly LNAP01 (sample SAMN02440304, study PRJNA202911) | soil metagenome | biome: Subtropical and temperate rainforests or woodlands; isolation source: soil samples (1 kg each in a 20% v/v slurry with milli Q water) were... ...
GTGCTGGTCGCCGCCACGCTGGTGCCGACGATGGGGCGCTCGTCGCAGGGCTATGTCGTCGGCGCCAAGACCTTCGCCGAGCAATATGTCCTGTCGGCCCTGCTCAGGGACCGCCTCCAGGCCGCTGGTCTGCCCGCCACCGCACGATCGGGCCTCGGCTCCAGCGTAATCTTCGGGGCGTTGAAGGCCGGCGACATCGATCTCTACATCGATTATTCCGGCACGCTCTGGGCCAACCAGCTGCACCGCACCGATATCAAGCCGCGCGCAGAGCTGTTGGCGGAGCTGAAGGCAAGCCTGGCAAAGGACAACATCACCCTGCTCGGCGAGCTCGGTTTCGAGAACGCCTATACGCTGGTGATCCCGAAGAAACGCGCCGAAGCCCTTCATATCCGCACCATCGCCGATCTCGCCGCGTACGCATCGACGCTGTCGATTGCCGGCGACTACGAGTTCTTCTCGCGGCCGGAATGGGCGGCGCTGCAAAAGGCCTACGGCCTTTCGTTCAAGGCGCAGCGCCAGATGCAGCCCGACTTCATGTATGCGGCGGTCGCCAGCGGCGAAGTCGACGTGATCGCCGGCTACACCAGCGACGGGTTGATCGCAAAATACGATCTGGTCGCGCTGGACGATCCCAGGCACGCGATTCCGCCCTACGATGCCATCCTGCTGCTGGCGCCGAAGCGGGCCGGCGACAAGCGATTGCAGGCCGCACTCGAGCCCCTGCTCGGCAAGATCGACATCGCCACCATGCGCGAAGCGAATTTGCGCGCCAGCGGCAACGATGCGAATTCGTCGCCGGATGCGGTGGCGAAGTGGTTGTGGGGGAAGATCAGGTAGAGCAAAGTCGAGGGGGTGGCCGCGATGGGGAAACTCCGACCACCCCCTCTCGCCCGTCTCCTGGAGGAAGAGAGGGCAACGCCGATCAGCTTCGGTTCACGCCCTCACCTCCTGCCGCTGGAACAGCACGTAACTGAACGCGAACAAGATGATGGTGCCGGCAACGAGGCCGACGGTCTGCGGCCACGCGATCATGATGCTTTCACCGAACGGGAGCGGCGCACCCATGACGGCGCCGCGGAGCTGATCGAGGAATACGGGGCCGAGCGTGCGCGTCGTCGGCGACAGCACGGCGAGCATCGCTTCGCCGAACAGGTCGTTCGGCGACAGCCTCTGCAATTCCTGCGTCCAGACGGCAGTCGCTGGATCGTTCAGGCCCAGCAGCGCATAGCGGGGATCGGCCGGCGCGATCGCCTGCGCGATGGCCGGAGCCAGCATCGGCCAGAGCACCGTCAGGAACAACCAGATGCCCAGCGAGACCAGCGCAGCGGTAGCTGCCGAACGGAATACGGTGGACAGCAACATCGCGAGCGACAGCCAGACACCGGCGTAGAAGATCGCCACGATCAGGAAGACCAGCGATCTTGCGATCTCCTCACTCCCGGGAGGTACGCCCAGGAAGAGCAGACCGAGGCCGATGACCAGCAGCCACAACGCGGCGAGGCTGATACCGATGGTGGCGAGCGCCGCAAGGAACTTCCCCATCAGCAATGCATCGCGGTAGATCGGCTGCGCCAGGATGCGCGAGAGCGTCCGCCGGTTGTGCTCGCCGTTGACGGCGTCGAAGCCGAGCCCGATCGCCATCAGCGGAATGAGAAAGCCGAGGATCGCGACGAACGACGGCAACGGCGCCTGATCGATGGTGAAGAGGCGCAGCAGCAGGAACGGATCCTCGGCCGTGGTCTGCCTGAGGCGGCTGATCGCTTCATAGAGCGCGGCCAGCGCCGTGGACACGATCAGGAGCTCCAGCATCAGCATCCGGATACTGGAGACGTGATCGGCCAGCTCCTTGACGAACACGGCCGACAGTCCCTGGAACGGTGATCCTTCACGCCGCATGCCGAACGTCTCCCATGGGCTGCGCCTGGAAATAGTGCGCGTAGATCGCTTCGAGGCTCGGCTCGTCGACTGATAATTTTCGCAGCGCCCCGTCGACTGCGACCACGGCGCGGGCCGCATCCGGCCGCACGTCGCGCTCGGCCGTCATGCGGAAACGGTCGACGGCGAGGGTCTCCACCTCGGTCACGCCCGGGATCAGCGCCAGCCGCCGGGCGATGCCAGGCCCTTCAGCCTCCACCTCAACGACGAAGCTCGCGCCGAGCACCTTGACCGCGAGCTCGGGCACCGCGCCCATCAGCACGATCCGGCCGGCCTTGAACAGCGCGACGCGATCGCAGATGCGTTGCACCTGGTCGAGCATGTGGGACGACAGCAGCACGGTGATGCCTTCGGCCTTCAGCTCTCCGATCAATCCGAGGAATTCCTGCGTCGCCTGCGGATCGAGCCCGGAGGTCGGCTCGTCCAGGATCGCGATCTCGGCGCGCTTCATGATGATTTCGGCCAAGCCAAGCCGTTGCCGCATGCCGCGCGAGAAGGTCGCAACACGCTTCGACGCGACGTCCGCCAGCCCGACCCGGGACAGCGCCGCCTCGATCAGCCGAGCCCGTTCGGTACGCGCAAGGCCCATCAGCTTGGCCGTGTAGGCCAAGTTCTCCGTGGCGGTGAGCTGGTCGTAGAAGCCGACGGCGTCGGGCAGATAGCCGACGCGCCGCTTGACCTTCAATGGCTCGCGCGCCGGATTGAAGCCGAGCACGCTGACCTCTCCCGAAGATATCTCGGTGAGACCGAGCATCATCAGGATGGTCGTGGTCTTGCCCGCGCCGTTCGGGCCGAGCAGGCCGAACACCTCACCGCCGGCAATGTCGAAGTCGATGGCATCCACCACGGCGGTGGCGCCATAGCGCCGCGTCAGCCCGCGCGCGGCGATGACGGGACCTTGTGCCGTCCCTTGGCTTTGGCTGGATTGACCGCTCATCGCCGTCCGAACCTCGCCACTGCACCCAGCATCAACAGCAGCGCGACGCCGATGACGCCGGCACCTGCCATGCCCCACACGGTCGACGTGGCGACGGTGACGCGGAACTGGCTGGAAGCGCTCTCGCCGCGCGAAGTGGCGCGGATCGTGGCCTGGTAGTCACCGGCCAACGACTTGTCGCTCGGCGTCACCAGTGCCTGTACCTCGCTGTCCTTGCCCGGCACGAGGCGCTCAATCGTCGCCGGCTGGAACGTCACCTTCCACCCGCTCGGCGCGCTCCCGGCGAGTGCGATGTTCTCGGCCGGCGCCGTGCCGGTGTTGGTCACGACGATTGGGATCGAGCTCTGCTGCCCGGCGACCGCACGCGCGCTCAAGAGACCGTCGCGACCGGAGATCTGGAGCTGTGGCTCGCCGACCACGTCGAGCGCAAGCTCGGTCGACGCCGAGGCATCCTCCGCCTTGACTGTGACCTTGACCGGGAAATGACCGGCATCGATCGTGCTGGGCGGGCGCACCTTCAACTTGACGTCCTTGGACTGGCCGGCGTCGATCGGGATCGAGGACAGCTCTTGCGTGCCATAGGCCTCGGTGAACGAGGTCTCGAAATTGGCCGGCGCGTCCGCTCCGAAACTCGCGACGAGGTTGCGGCCTGAATCGTTCTTGATCGAGAGCGTGTAGTCGAAGTTGGATTTCGGACTGCCGCGCAGCGACGGCAGGCTGGACTTCACGCTGAGCTTGGCGGGAAGCTCCTTGGCAAGCGACACCACGATGGGCAGCTCCGCGTTGGTGCCCTGCCCTTCGGCCTTGACTGTGAGCGTGTGTGCGCTGAGATCGTTGCCGGTGGGAATATCGAGCCTGAGCTGCAATGTGACGCTGCCATCAGGCGCCGGCATCGCCGCTCCGACCGGCTGTCCGCCGCCGAGCAGCGTCGCGGTCCAGCCACTCGGAACGCCTGCGACCGAGAGCTGATAGCGCTCCGGCGACAGGCCGTAATCCTGCAGGCGGAGCGCAACGTTGGTTGTAGTGCCGGGCCGCACCGTGATCGCCGGATAGTCGGTCATCAGATACAGACCCTTGATCTCATGCGACGGTTCGGCGGCATGAACGACGGGGCTGACAAGCGTGAGGGCAAATGCAAGACGCGCAGCATCAAGCGCTCGCATGGATGATACTCCTGCAAGGATGGGTGGGCCAGAGACGGGCATCGCGTCGCGAAGAGACAGTCAGGCCGTGACGGCGACGTGTCGAATGATGGAAGCAATCGTGACGAAGTTTGGGTGGCGAAGCACCGTACCAATTACAAGTCGGTGATAGCGGGCGCTTCAGCTTCAGACTTTAGTTTGAGATCCCGCGCACATCGCCGAAGATTAAAATGCCGTAATGCGATCCGTTGCGCGCAGCAGCCACCGCGATCGGCAGCGGCGATGTCATCGCCTGAGGTCCGCGAGCCGGCGTTAAAGCCCCCGGATCATTCCTGCCTCGATCAGCAGCCTGTTCAGCCGCCGCGCTTCGGCGCCGTCCTTGCAGCTGTAGAAGACGCCCTTGCAGCGGAGCATGATCTGCTTCTGCTCGGCGAAGGACGGGTCGAGCGGGATGCCGGCGGCTTCCTGGATCACCAGCGGCAGATAGGGGCCGTCGATCGTGTCCATCACGGCCTCGCTTCTGACCGGCTCGAAATTGACGGCGTCGATCGCATAATAGGTCGCGTAGAGGCGCGGATCGTAGGCGTCGAGCTTCTTGCCGATGGCGCCCTCGTCGAGCCCGGGCTCGAGGATCGCAGGCGCAAACTCGGGCTGATGATCGCCATAGCGCACGATCAGGAAGGGCTCGCCCGGAAAGTTCTTTTTCAGACTGGCGACGAACGCCTTGTACTGCTCGGCGCTCATCGCCTGACGACGCAGATATTCGTCGATCGACGCAACGTTACCGGGCGCGCGCCAGTTCGGCAGCAAGTCGGGACGGAAGCGCGTCTCCCAGGGGAAATGATTGGCGCCGAGATAGATGAAGGTGAACAGCGGCTTGTTGGGCGGCTGCTGACCCATCAACTGGAGCGCCTTGTCGTAGAAGAAGCCGTCGGGCTCGACGTCCTTGGCGTGGAGATCCTTGGAGTCGAAGAAGCGTTCGATGCCCGTCGTCATCTGGAAGCTGCGGGCGGCCATGAAGCCGCCATTGGCGGGATACAGCGACATCGTGTCGTAGCCGCAGCGACGCAGCGCCAGCGGCAGCCCGCGCTCGACGCGGTTCGAGGCGATGCGCGTCACGAAATAGGCGAAGCGGCCGAACGAGCGCGAGGAGAGGCCTGCGAGCACGTTGTATTCGGTGAACCAGCTCGGCCCGCCATTGCTCTCGGCCAGGAAGGTGCGCTGCCTGCCGTCCCAGGATTTGAAGTGGCTGCCATAGCCCTGCGGCACCTTGATGCCCTGGGCGGCGCGGATGTCGAAGCTCGATTCATCATGGATCATGACGATGTTCGGCCGGCGTCCGGCAGGATGGCAGGAATCGACCAGCGGCACGTTGAGCCGTTCGTCGGTCGCAGCGGCCGATTCCATGAAGCCGTATTGCACGAAGTCCGAGACCGAACTGACGCCGGAGCGGAAGAACTTCGACAGATAGCCGTCGTCGTAATAGCCTCGCCAGGTCTCGTCCGGATGATAGAGCGAATAGCCGACCAGCGCGGCGAGGCAGGCCAGCTTGCAGGCGAGCGCCGGCAGGCGGCGGATGCGGAACGGATCGAGCCACCACAGCGCATACATCAGCGGCAGCGTGACGAGCCCGGCCAGGATCACCGACCAGCGCAAGTTCGGGAAAATCGTGAATAGGAACGCGACGGTGTCGCGGTCGATCATCATCAGGTCGATGAAGTTGACCGTCATCTGGACGACGTCGTGCTTGAGCCGCGACAGCAGCACCAGCACCACGACCATGGTCAGCGACAGCGCGCCCGACAGCGCCGGCCGGCGCAGCAGCGTGATCCAGAAGAAATTCAGGATGCCCCAGGCCAGCGCGAAGGAGAAGCGCGAGCCGAAATCGGTCTCGGTCTCGTACATCAGCGCGAGCGCGGCCAGATGCGGCGCGGCAACCGCGAGCAGCCGCCAGATACCGAGCGCGGCGACGCTCGCCAGCACGGCGGTGGCGGCAGAAGGACCTGGATTGGGCGCGGACGCCATCGACGACACGCAACAGCTGGTCCGGCGCAATGATACCTAGCCGTCTGGCCGGCCCAAGAGAGAATAAGGGCAGCTAGGGCATCCGGCGCAGCCGGAAGGCCTGCACCGTGTCATAAAACTGTAACGGAACGGTCAAGGACAGGCAATGCAGGCCGTGATCCGACCTTCGCTTAATGCTTCGCGGGCGGCGATGGGCCGCAGGCAAGACAGGCAGCATCGCAGGACTGGCCCCGGGCGAACTGAACGTCAGTCACCCCTGCGGCAGGAATCCCAGCCGCTTGGCGATGATGCGATCGACCGTCCGTTTCGGCAGTACGGCGCCGATCAGATGCCGCAGCGGGTCCGGCGTGATCTGGTAGCGCACCTTGGGGCTTGCGGCCGTCAGCGCCTCGAACACGATCTCGGCGATGCGCTCGGCCGGCAGGCCCTTCGCCCCGAGGTCCATCATGAAGGCCATGACCTTGTTCAGCGCCGGCAGATAGGGCGAGTTCTGGTAGACGGAGAGGTCGATCTGTTCGGCCTTGCTCCAGATCGGCGTCTTCACCGCGCCGGGCGCGACGATGATGACGTCGATGCCGAACAGCATCAATTCGCGGCGCAGGCTTTCGGATAGGCCTTCGATGGCGTGTTTGGAGGTGCAGTAGGGCGCCGATAGCGGATTGCCGTTCTTGCCCGCGACCGAGCTGATCATCACGATCCGCCCCTTCGGCCCCTTCAGCGACGGGTCGGCCCCGAGCAGCGGCCCGAACGCCTGCGTCGCGATGACAGGGCCGATGACGTTGATGTCCATCTGGCGACGAAAATCATCCGCGGACAATTCGAGCACGGGACCCGCGACCGCGACGCCCGCATTGTTGACGAGGCCCGCCAGCGTCTCGCCATTCAGCGCCTCACGTACGTCCCGTGCAGCCGCGAGGACCGCGGCTTCGTCGGTGACGTCGAACAGCAATGGCGTGAAATCGGCGCCGAACTCGGCCTTGAGCCGCTCGGCATCGGCCTGCTTGCGAACGCTGCCGAACACGCGATAGCCGCGCCCGATCAGGAATTTTGCAGTAGCCCAGCCGATGCCCGTGGACGCACCGGTCACGACGACAGATCGCATGGTATCCCCCTGGAGTTCCCGCGATCATGCCTCGGATTTCTGCCCGTGTCCCGGACAAGGGCAAAGAAGTGGAGCGCAGAGTCGGGACCCAGGAGCCATCGGGCGCCGGATCAGCAGCGCATCACACCCGACGATGCTTTGCATCGCCGGGTGCTGCGCTGCGTCCGGGCAAAACGACTTAGTTCTTCGACTTGTCGACCAGAGCGCCCTTCTTGATCCAGGGCATCATGTCGCGGAGCTTCGCGCCGACTTCCTCGATCGGGTGCTGGGCGAGCTTGGCGCGGGTGGCCTTGAACGAGGTCTGGTTGACCTTGTTTTCGAGCATCCAGTCGCGGGCGAACTTGCCGCCTTGGATGTCGGCGAGAACGCGCTTCATCTCGGCCTTGGTCTCGGCGGTGACGATGCGCGGACCGGTGACGTACTCGCCGTACTCGGCGGTGTTGGAGATCGAGTAGTTCATGTTGGCGATGCCGCCTTCATAGATCAGGTCGACGATCAGCTTCACTTCGTGCAGGCATTCGAAATAGGCCATCTCGGGCGCATACCCGGCTTCGACCAGGGTCTCGTAACCGCCCTTGATCAGCTCGACCAGGCCGCCGCAGAGCACCACCTGCTCGCCGAACAGGTCAGTCTCGCACTCTTCCTTGAAGGTGGTCTCGATGATGCCGGCGCGGCCGCCGCCGACGGCGGAGGCGTAGGACAGGCCGAGATCATGGGCGTTGCCCGAGACGTCCTTGGCGATCGCGATCAGGCAGGGCACGCCGCCGCCGCGCTGATACTCGGAGCGCACGGTGTGGCCGGGGCCCTTCGGCGCGATCATGAGCACGTCGAGGTCGGCGCGCGGGTCGAGCAGGTTGAAGTGGACGTTGAGGCCGTGCGCGAACACGAGGGCGGCGCCCTTCTTCATGTTGTCGTGCAGGTGCTCGCGATAGATGTCGCCCTGGAGCTCGTCCGGGGTCAGCATCATGACGAGGTCGGCCCATTTGGCGGCTTCGGCGACTTCCATCACCTTGAAGCCGGCGGCTTCCGCCTTCTTGACCGAGCCCGAATCCTTGCGCAGCGCGATGGCGACGTCCTTGACGCCGGAATCCTTCAGGTTGAGCGCATGGGCGTGGCCCTGGCTGCCATAGCCCACGATGGCGACCTTCTTGCCCTTGATCAGGTTCAGGTCGGCGTCGCGATCGTAATAAACACGCATGGGTTGTTTCCTCGTTAGGGGCCAGTATCGGCCGTTGGTCAGGTCCGACTGCTCAAGTCTTGGACGGTGAAATTTGCGGATTTCGGGGGCTGTCTAGAGCATTTTCGCTCCCCTGGGAAACCCGTTTCTGCATGGAAATCCGCGACATCATGCATCCATGAAAACGGGGTAGAGAGAGGCCAGCAGCAGCATCGCCATGAGGATATTGAAGGCGCGGACCAGCCGCTCCGAGGTCAGGACCGGTCGCAACGCAGAGCCGAACAGGGCCCAGACCACGGTCGAGACGGTGCCGACGAGCAGGCTGATCAGGGTCTGGATTGCGATGTTGAGCGGGAATTGGGCGATCGCCGCATAGGCGGTGATGGTGCCGATCACGATCACCCAGCCCTTGGCATTGATCCATTGGAACATCGCCGCGCCCCAGAAGGTCATCGGGCCGCGGCCATCCCCCTCCCCTGGCCTGGTCGGGCCGGACGTGGCGATCGCGGCGGCAAGATAGATCAGGTAGGCGGCTCCGGCGTATTTCAGGATGGTCTGGAGGATCGGATAGGTCAGGAATACCGAGCCGAGCCCGAGGCCGACGGCGGCGACCATGAAGGCGAAGCCGAGGACGATGCCGACGATGTGGGGGATGGTGCGCCGGAAGCCGTAAGTCAGGCTGGAGGACAGCAGCATGATGTTGTTCGGCCCGGGCGTGAAGTACATCACGACCATGAAGACGAGGAAGGCATAGAACAACGAATAGGTCATCGCCACCTCACGCCGCCTTCGGCAGGATCTGCGGGCGCTTCACCAGCACCATCACTGCGATACCGCCGATCACCGTCAGCATGCCGGCCAGGCGCAAGGGCCCGAACCGCTCGCCGAACACGATGCTGGAGGCGGCCGAGCCGACGAACGGCACCAGCAACGCGAACGGCACCACTTGAGCTGCCGGGTAATCACGCAGCAGCCGGCCCCACAGCCAATAGGCGATGCTGGTGGAGATGGCGCCGATCACCAGCAGGCAGATCAAGCCGGTCAGCGACATGTGGATCAGCGACTGGACGGTCGGCATTGGCCCGTTGACGACCAGCGCAAGCGCCAACAGCGGCACCGCGGCGGTGAGGCAGAGCCAGGCAAACAGATCGAACATCGGCGCGCCGCGGGCGCCGCGCAGCAGGAGATTGCCGACGGCAAAGCAGATCGGAGCGATCATCAGCACCGCAAATGCAGCGACACTGAAATCATAACCGACCGTGCCGCAGATCATGAGCAGGCCGATCGCAGCGATGCCGATGCCGAGCGTCTGGACCGGCGTCGGCCGTTCGCCGAAGGCGATCGCGGCAAATCCGATGGTGAACAGCGCCTGGCTCTGCACCACGACGCTGGTCAGCCCCACCGGCACGCCATGGGCGATACCGTAGGCCTGGCTGAGGAATTGACCGAGGAACAACGTGAAGCTGATCGCGATCAGACGCGACCATGCGACCTTGGGCTTGGGAATGAACAGGCACGGCAACGCGGCGATGGAAAAGCGCATCGCGGTCATCAGCTCCGGCGAAAGCTCGTCGAGCGCGATCCGGCTCGCCACGAAGGCAAGCCCCCAGATGATCGCCACCAGGATGGCGATGAGGATATCGGCCGGCTTCATTGTTGTTCTCGGTTCTGCCCTGTCGTGCAGCCCTGTTGTTGTCGTCTAGCCTTGCTCGCCGGCTCTTGGTTTGCGCAGCAGATACGTGCCGTGCATCGGTGCGTGGTAATCGGCCGAGACCAGCGTGAAGCCGACGTCGGTCAGCATCCGCTCCATCACCCAGCCGAAGGTGGAATATTCGTCGCGCATGTGCGTGACGACGCTGTCGCGCGGAAAATCGTGGTTCTTGATCTGGAAGTCGGCCCATTGCTCGACGTCGCGCTCGATGACGTCGGGCATCGCGGCGTAGACGAGGTCGCGCAGATAGAACGTCGCTCCGGGCTTGAGCGCGCGGAAAATTCGCGACATCGCCACCGCCTTCCAGAAATCCGGCAGATGGTGCAGCGTGAACTCGCTGACGATCAGGTCGTAGGATTCCGGCCGGTAGGCGAAGCTGAGCAGGCCGGCTGACTGGGTTGCGACCTTCGCCTTGCGGTCGCGCGCGTAAATATCGGCGAGCGCCAGCATTGCCGGCGATATGTCGATGGCATCGACCTCGGCACCCATCAGCGCCGCTTCGGTCGCCAGCACGCCGTTGCCGCAGCCGATGTCGGCGATGCGCCAGCCGCGCTGGACTCCCAACATTTTCAGTGCGGCGCGCGCCCGCAGATCGGCATCGTCATGGGCGTCGTAGATCGAGGCCACAGCGGGCTCGATCCCCATCCGGTTCCGCTCGTTATAATACCAGTCGCGCGCCAGCATGGTTCACATTCCTTCAGGCCCGCGGCCGATCGCGGCAACGCCGGTGCGCGAAACCTCGACGAGGCCGAGCGGACGCATCAGGTCGATATATTGATTGATCTTGTCCGTGTTGCCTGTGATCTCGAACACAAAGCTCTCGGTGGTGGCGTCGATCACGCGGGCGCGGAAGGCATCCGCGAGCCTGAGCGCCTCGACCCGATGCTCGCCCTGCCCGCGCACCTTCACCATCGCGAGCTCGCGCTCGATCGAGCGCCGGGTCTGGGTCATGTCGACGACCTGGTAGACCGGGATCATGCGGTCGAGCTGGTTCTTGATCTGCGCGATCACCATCGGCGTACCCGTGGTGACGATGGTGATGCGCGACAGGTGCTTCTGGGCCTCGGTCTCCGAGACCGTGAGGCTCTCGATGTTGTAGCCGCGGCCCGAGAACAGGCCGATGACGCGCGCGAGCACGCCGGGCTCGTTCTGCACGAGCACGGCAAGCGTGTGCGTCTCGTTGGGATCGTGGCGCTCTTCGATGAAGTAGGCGGATGCGGGCTGGTTCATTGTCGTCCCCTCAAATGTCTTCGTCACACCAGCGCCTTGCCGCCGGCAAACGCCTTGGCGGTGGCCTCGTCGTTGGCCTGCTCCGGCAACAGCATCTCGTTGTGCGCCTTGCCGGACGGGATCATCGGGAAGCAATTTTCCAGTGACGCGACGCGGCAGTCGAACAGCACCGGGCGTTTGACCGAGATCATCTCCTGGATGGCACCGTCGAGATCGCCGGGCTTGTGCACCTGGAAGCCGACGCCGCCATAGGCTTCCGCGAGCTTGACGAAGTCCGGCATCGCCTCCGAATAGGAATGCGACAGCCGGTTGCCGTGCAGCAGTTGCTGCCACTGCCGCACCATGCCCATGTACTGGTTGTTCAGGATGAAGATCTTGATCGGCAGCTCGTACTGAACCGCCGTCGACATCTCCTGCATCGTCATCTGCACCGAGGCATCGCCGGCGATGTCGATGACCAGGCTGTCGGGATGGGCCACCTGCACGCCGACCGCGGCCGGCAGGCCGTAACCCATTGTGCCGAGACCGCCCGAGGTCATCCAGCGATGCGGCTCCTCGAAGCCGTAGAACTGCGCCGCCCACATCTGGTGCTGGCCGACCTCGGTGGTGATGTAGGTGTCCCTGCCGCGCGTCGCCTCGAACAGGCTCTGGATCGCATGCTGCGGCAGGATGACGTCGTTGCTCTTCTTGAAGTAGAGCGAGTTGCGGGCGCGCCACTGCGCGATCTGCTGCCACCATGCCTTGATGTCGGGCTTCTTCGCCTCCGCCTTGAACACCTGGAGGATGTCGCCGAGGATGTTGCCGCAATCGCCGATGATCGGCACGTCGACGCGGATGTTCTTGTTGATCGAGGACGGGTCGATGTCGATGTGGATCTTCTTCGAGCCCGGCGAGAACGCGTCGACCCGGCCGGTGATGCGATCGTCGAAGCGCGCGCCGACGCACAGCATGACGTCGCAATCATGCATCGACATGTTGGCTTCGTAAGTGCCGTGCATGCCGAGCATGCCGAGCCAGTTCTTGCCCGACGCCGGATAGGCGCCGAGACCCATCAGCGTCGAGGTGATGGGAAAGCCCGTGACCTCGACCAGCTCGCGCAAGAGCTTGGTCGCTTCGGGGCCGGAATTGATGACGCCGCCGCCGCTGTAGATCACGGGGCGCTTGGCATTGGCCAGCAACGCCACGGCCTTGCGGATCTGGGTCGCGTCGCCCTTCACGCGCGGCGCGTAGGAGCGATGCACGTCGGACTTGCGTGGCGGGTGATAGGTGCCGGTCGCGAACTGCACGTCCTTGGGCACGTCGACCAGCACCGGGCCCGGACGGCCCGTGGTCGCGACGTAGAAGGCCTCGTGCAGCACCTTGGCGAGATCGTTGACGTCGCGCACCAGCCAATTGTGCTTGGTGCAGGGACGCGTGATGCCGACCGTGTCGCATTCCTGGAACGCGTCGTTGCCGATCAGATGCGTCGGCACCTGGCCGGAGATGCAGACCAGCGGGATAGAGTCCATCAGCGCGTCGGTGAGCGGCGTCACCATGTTGGTAGCGCCGGGGCCGGAGGTCACCAGGGCAACGCCGGGCTTGCCGGTGGAACGCGCATAGCCTTCGGCCGCATGGCCCGCGCCCTGCTCGTGGCGGACCAGGATGTGCTGGATCTCGCTCTGCTGGAAGATCTCGTCATAGATCGGAAGCACCGCGCCGCCGGGATAGCCGAAAATGTCGGTCACGCCGTGATCGATGAGCGCGCGGACGATCATCGCGGCGCCGGTCATCTGGTTCGGATCGTGGCTCTTGTCGCTCATTGGCTTGCTCCGGATACGCTGTTGTCAGCGGCTTCGTTCATGTCTGGTTCGGGAAATAAAAAAGGCCCCGAAGAGGGCCCATGCACACCGCCTGTCATGTGGATGGCAGCTAGCCACCCCCGGCGGTGTGCCTGGGTACGACGGCGATAAGGAGTTTGGTAATAATATTGCGCATGACTGACGCTCGGCTTCCCAAAGGTTGCGCGAAACATAGCGGCCAAAGCCCGGATGTCAAGGCAATGCGGCCGTTCTCGCGCGATTTTGGCAGTGTAGCGGTGTTCCCCGGGTTGGGCGAGAGGTAAATTGGGGAACCCGGATGGAAAAACGCGTCAGCCGGAATCTCGGGCCGCGTTCATAATGGCAGCGAGCCATCCCCTCGCCTCCTGCGGCTTCACCCATTCGAACTCCGGCAATTGATGCCGGAACCAGGTAAATTGCCGCTTGGCATAGTGGCGGGTGTCGGCGCGGCCGATTCCTGCGGCGTCCTCCAGACTGAGCTCACCGCACAGATGGCGGATCAGGGCCGGCACGCCATGAGCCTTCATCGCCGGCAGCAGCGGATCGAGATGTCGGGCGGCGAGCCGCTCGACCTCCCTCAGCGCGCCGGCGCCCAGCATGACGTCGAACCGGGCATCGATGCGGGCATAGAGTTCGTCCCGCTCGGGCGCGAGAAACACCGCGCGAAAACTGTGCTTCGGCAGCAGCGGCGGCTGGCCTTCCCTGTGCCAGTCGAGCAGCGAACGGCCGGTCGCCTCGACCACCTCGAGCGCGCGCGCGATCCGGGTGCGGTCACGCAGATTCAATCGCCCGGCCGCACCGGGGTCGCGACGCGCCAGTTCCGCATGCAGCGCCTCCGCGCCATTGCGTTCCAGCCGCGCGCGCACGTCCTCGCGCACCTCGGCAGGAATTGGCGGCACCACGGAGAGCCCCGCCGTCAGCGCCTTGAAATAGAGGCCGGTGCCGCCGACGAAGATCGGCAGACGGCCTTCCGCTTTCGCCTCGTCCAGCGCCTTTGCCGCATCAGCCACCCAGGCACCGGCCGAAAAATTCACGGCCGCGTCGATATGGCCGTAGAGACGGTGCGGCGCGCGCGCTTCCTCGCTTTGTGTGGGACGCGCCGTGATGACGCGGAGGTCACGATAGACCTGCATGGAGTCGGCATTGATGACGACCCCGCCCGTGCTGAGGGCAAGCTCCAGCGCCAGCGCCGACTTGCCGCTGGCGGTCGGGCCTGCGATAAGCACGGCCTCGCCAAGCTGCCTTCTGCCGACCTGTTCCTCGCTCACGAAAACCTCAAATGTCCCTCGTCGCCACGCTGATCTGCAACCCCGACAATCCCGCGCTCGATAGCACCATCGTCGATGGCGCCCGCGCCGTGCTGCCCCAGGCAGCACCCGCGCACTGGCTGTTCGACGGGGTTGCGGTCGACATTCCCTTCGGCGCCGACAGTAACCTCGAAGGCGACCGTCACGCCATCGAGCAGCGGCTCCGCGAGCTTCGCGGCGACCTCCCCGTCGACATCGTGGTGCAGCCTGTCGGCTTCAGGCGCAAGAAGCTTTTTCTCGCCGACATGGATTCCACCATGATCGGCCAGGAGTGCATCGACGAGCTCGCCGACCTCGTCGGGATGAAAGCCCACGTCGCAGGCATCACCGAACGCGCGATGCGCGGCGAGATCGAGTTCGAGCCGGCGCTGCGCGAGCGCGTGGCGCTGCTGAAGGACCTGCCCGCCGGCGTCGTCGACGAAGTCCTGGCCAAGCGCATCACGCTGACCCCGGGCGGTCGCGAACTGGTCGCGACCATGCGCGCCCACGGCGCCTATACCTGCCTCGTCTCCGGCGGCTTCACGCTGTTCACGACCGCGGTCGCCGCCAGGATCGGCTTCCAGGAGAACCGCGCCAACGAGCTCGTCGTGCGCGACGGCAAATTCACCGGCGAGGTGAAGGAGCCGATTTTGGGCCGCGCGGCGAAGCTCGCGACGCTGGTGGATTTGATGGAATCGTTCGATCTCGACGACATCGACTCGGTCGTGGTCGGCGATGGCGCCAATGATCTGGCGATGATCCAGGCGGCGGGGCTTGGCGTTGCCTATCACGCCAAGCCGGCGGTGGCCGCTGCCGCTGCGGCGCGGATCGACCATGGCGATCTCACCGCGCTGCTCTATGCGCAGGGCTATCGGCGCAAGGAGTTCGTGGAGGGGTAGTCTCTAGCTGCACACTCAGCTGCCGTAGGGTGGGCAAAGGCGCGTTAGCGCCGTGCCCACCTTTGTTGCAGCAATGGAAAGACGTGGGCACGCTTCGCTTGCCCACCCTACAAGTCTGCCCTTGCGACTACTGCACGCTCAGCGCCACGAACCGCAGCTCGCCGTCGGCGTTGGAGACCAGCAGCAGCACCGACTTCTTGCCGTCCTTCTTGAGCTGATCGACCCGCTTCTGGATGTCGACGCCGCTGGACACCGCCTCCTGCGCGACCTCGACGATGACGTCGCCAGCGGAGAGGCGCTTTTCGGCGGCGTCGGAATTGGCGTCGACATTGGTGACGACCACGCCCTTGACGCTTTCCTTGATCTTGTAGCGGGTGCGCAGATCCTTGTTCAGCGCCGCAAGGTCGAGGCCCAGCGCCTTCTGCGTCACCGGCTTCTCGGGCGCGGGCTCGTCGGTCTTCACCGCGGCCTGCACCTTGTCGGGATCCTGGAGGCGGCCGAGCGTGACTTTCTTGGTTTCTTCCTTGCCCTTGCGGATGACGACGACGTCGACCTCCTTGCCGACCGCCGTGTCGGCGACGACGCGGGACAGGTCCTTCGGATCCTTGACGTCCTTGCCGTCGAACTTGACGACGACGTCGCCCGGCTCGATGCCGGCCGGCTTGGCGGGACCCTTGTCGTCGATGCCCGCAACCAGCGCACCGCGCGCCGGCTTGATGCTGAGGCTCTCGGCGATCTCGTCGGTGACGCTCTGGATCCGCACCCCCAGCCAGCCGCGGCGCAGCTCGCCGAACTGACGGAGCTGGTCGACGACGCCCGCGACCGTCTTCGACGGCACGGCGAAGCCGATGCCGATCGAGCCGCCCGAGGGCGAGATGATCAGCGTGTTGACGCCGATGACGTCGCCATCGAGGTTGAACAGCGGGCCACCGGAATTGCCGCGGTTGATGGAGGCGTCGGTCTGGATGTAGCTGTCATAGGGACCCGAGGAGATGTCGCGGTTCTTGGCCGAGACGATGCCGGCCGTCACCGTGCCGCCCAGGCTGAACGGGTTGCCGATCGCGACCACCCAGTCGCCGAGACGCAGCTTGTCGCTATCGCCGAACTTCACCGCGATCAGCGGCTTGGTCGGCTTGAACTTCAGCACCGCAAGATCGGTCTTCTTGTCGACGCCGACCAGCTCGGCCTTGATCTTGGTGCCGTCGTTGAGGATGACGTTGATCTCGTCGGCGTCCGCGATGACGTGGTTGTTGGTAACGACGATGCCCGACGTGTCGATGATGAAGCCGCTTCCGAGCGAGTTGGTCTTGCGCGGCGCCGGGCTGTTTTCACCGCCCTTGCCGCCGCCGGGGCCCTTGCGGTTCTTGAAGAAGTCGTCGAAGAACTCCTCGAAGGGCGAGCCGGGCGGCAATTGCGGCATGGCGTTGCCGCCGCCGCCCTTGGCCTCGACGGTCTGCGAGGTCGAGATGTTGACGACCGCGTCGATCACCTTCTCGGCGACGTCGGCGATGCCCTCCGGTCCGCGCGCATAGGCCGGCGTGCCGAGCGCGCTGAAAGCAGCGACGGCGAGCGCGGCCAGCCCAATTCGCACACCAAGTCGCGAGCGGGACGGAGCAAGGGCGGCAGCGGTCATTGTGATCTCCAGAGAGAGGGATTTGGCGCCAGACTGCGCTTGACGGGGAGACGGCGCAAGCGCGGAGCTTAGCGGGCCTCAGCACCCCTATAATACGGCGAAAACCGGTCTTTCGCCTTCACTTTGGCGTTGGCGAGACGCCTAAATGGGGCGTCGCATCACCCAGATCAGGACCAGGCCGGCGACGGCCGAACCGATCCCGACGGCGCGCAGGATGTTGTCCGGCGTGGCGATGGCGCTCTTCATGGCCTTGCGCATCCAGTTGGGACTGGCCGCGAACATCAAGCCTTCCAGCACGAACAGGATGCCCAAACCGATGAGGAAATCGGTGAACGCAATGGACCTCATCGGATCGGAACCTCCCGGTATGTTGTTGTTGTCTGGACACAGGGCGGCGATATCCGCCGCCCTGTGTCTGGCTTACGGCTTCGCCGGCGTCTCAGTCGCCATCTTGCCGGACGGGTTACTGAAGTACCGGAAGAAATCCGAGTCCGGCCGCAGCAGGAAGCGGGTGTCGTTCGGCTTCAGCCCATTCTCGTAGGCCGTCATCGACCGGTAGAAGGCGAAGAAGTCGGCATCCTTGCTGTAAGCTTCCGCGAACAGGCGGTTGCGCTCGGCATCGCCCGCACCCCGGGTCTGCTCGGCCTGCGAATTCGCCTCGGCAACGATGACAGTTGCCTCACGATCGGCCTTGGACTTGATCTCCTGGGCCTTCTGTCCGCCCTGGGCGCGGAACTCGGCGGCTTCGCGCTCACGCTCGGTCTTCATGCGCTGGTAGACTGCCTGGCTGTTCTGCTCCGGCAAGTCGGCGCGGCGGATCCGGACGTCGACGACCTGGATGCCGTAGCCGTCGGCCTCGCGGTCGAGCTGGTCGCGGATGCGCTGCATCAGCTTCTCGCGGTCGTCGCGCACCACGTTGATAAAGGTGACCTCGCCGAGCACGCGGCGCAGCGCCGCGTTCAGGAGCGTGGTGAGCTGGATGTTGGCGGCCTGGATCGAGCCGATACTCTGATAGAAGCGCAACGCGTCCTTGATGCGGTAGCGTGCGAAAGCGTCGACAACGAGCCGCTTCTGGTCGGAAGCGATCGCTTCCTGCGACGGGTTCTCGAGATCGAGGATCCGCTTGTCGATGTTGATCACCGAGTTCCATGGCGCCTTGAAATGCAGGCCGGGATCGGTGACGACGTCGACGGGTCGGCCGAATTGCAGCACGATGGTCTGCTCGGTCTGCTGCACCGTGAACAGCGACATGTAGCCGACGA
>LNAP01006624.1_pt1 | contig 18159 bp, 15 predicted proteins | sample 602601 | NCBI WGS metagenome assembly LNAP01 (sample SAMN02440304, study PRJNA202911) | soil metagenome | biome: Subtropical and temperate rainforests or woodlands; isolation source: soil samples (1 kg each in a 20% v/v slurry with milli Q water) were... ...
CAGCCGAGTAATCAGTGGAATGAGTGCCAAGGCCGCGAGCAAACCCCGTCTATTGTGGTTCGATCTGACCAGCGCGCAGAACGCCGAGCAGTGCATCGAGCAATTGGCTCCGCCATGTGAGGTCAGCCTCGCGTATGGACTCGGCAGCCTGCCCGCAGCGGACGAGAAGAACCCAGCGGACATGATCTGCGTGCAATTCGACCGCCCCGACAGCAGCGGCCTGAACTTGTTGCTGGAGATCAAGCGCCGCGCGCCCGCCATCCCGATCACCATGCTCACCGTGCAGCACTCCGAGGAACTGGCCGTCTGGGCGTTCCGCTCGGGCGTCTGGGAGTATCTGGTGTTGCCATTGTCCAGCACCGAGCGCCAGCGCTACCTCAAGTCCCTGCGTGACCTCCTCGACCTGCGCCGCCGCCCGCCGGGTAGCCAGCGGCTGCGACCGGTACGTACCGAGCAACTGCCCGACTGCGTGCGCCTGAACCGCGGACAGCATGCCCAGCAGCCGCTCTACGCCGCCCTGGCGCATATCGACAATCACTTCCGGGAACGGATCGAAGAGAAGGAAATGGCCGACCTTTGCGCCATGACCGTGGTGCGCTTCAGCCGCATGTTCAAGCAGAACTGCGGCATCGGCTTCCAGGAGTACGTGATGCGCAAGCGCATGCAGGCCGCCGAAGAGCTGCTGCTCAACAGCGAGATCCCGGTATCCAGTGTGGCCTACATGGTCGGCTTCAAGGATCCCTCCTACTTTGCCCGCGCCTTCCGCCAGCACTTCGGCCGCAGCCCGAGCGCCTGCCGCAACGACCTTCTGCCGGAATCGGCTCGCCCGCTCGACCAAGAGAGCGGACTCGCCTTCTAGAGTGCGCCAGCCATGCCCATGGTCCGGGCGGCCCACTGGATCGACGGGACTGGCGGTGTATAGCCCAACAGCAAGAAGCCGCGTATCGACGCGGCTTCTTGCTGTTGCCCTTTCCGGTTACGGTGTACCCACCTGCAACGGCGCGGGCAGGCTGACGGTCGACACCACCGGTGTGGACGCCGCCGCCGGCACAGCGGACGGAATGGCCAAGGCTCCGACGGCGGGAGCCGCAGGGGGCGACATCCTGCTCACGTCGCTACCGCCACTGGAGTCATTGTTGCGGATGCGGCGAATCTGCTCGACTCGCTTGAGATTCTGCGAAGCCACTTCATAGTGCGACTGATCGATGGCACTGCGGAAGAACAGCTCCGCCTGCTCAAGGTTGCCCTCGATCAAGCAGACATACCCCACATCGTTGCTCGCCTCGGCGCGGGTCTCGACCTGCTCGAAGGCCGATAGCGCTTCCTCGTAATTGCCCATGCGGGCCAGCAGCATCCCGTGGTTACGCCACGCCGGCTTGTAGCTGGCATCGAACCCCAGCGCTTGCTGGTAGGCCTGACGGGCAGCCGGCCATTCGCCTGCCAGGTAGTGCGAGTAGCCCAAGCTGTTGGCCACCATGGCCGAGCGCGGACTGATCTGCAGCGCCAGGCGATAATACACGTGGGCCCGCTCGAATTCGTTACGCAGGTCGGCCAGCACCCCCAAGCCGTTGTAGACCCGCAGAGGCGACTTTTCGTCCACCATCAGCACGCCAGGGTCGGTCAGCTCCCCTGCCGGGACCACCCCACCAAAGCGCTGCTGATCCAGGCGCAGCGCCCCCCCCAAGGTCTTCGTCGCCTCCGGATAACGACGCATGGCGATCTGTAGCGTACCCAGTTCGCTCAGAGCCTCGAGATTACCCGGCTCAGCCTTGAGCACATCATTCAGCGCCCGCTCGGCCAACGGATTGTTGCCCCGCTCGCGGTGGATACGTCCAACCCACACCAGCGCGTCGTAACGCTTGGGGTCCAGCTCGCTGGCGCGCAGATACTGGTACAGCGCCTGATCAGTGTCCCCCGCACTGTAAGCCGCTGCGGCCACGCGCATGGCCTGCTCCGCTGTGTCGGCGCCCTTCTGTACCTGATAGAGCACCGAGCGGCCGCCGTCGTACAGATCATTTCGGCTCTTGCCGACACTCTCCCCCGTGGTCTGGCAACCTGCCAGGGCGGCAGCAAACGCTGCCAAAAGTGCAATCCTATGCATCTCACAATCTCCCGAAGGCCTTGAGAACGCCGACGATCACCGGCCCGATGACGACCAGGAAGAAGCTCGGCCACAAACAGAAGATTAGTGGAAAGATCAGCTTGGTACCGAGTTTCGCTGCCTGCTCCTCGGCGGCTTGGGTACGCCGATCACGGAACTCCTCGGCATAGATGCGCAGGGTATCGGCCACACTGGTACCGAAGCGGATGCTCTGCGCCAGCAGGCTGACCAGACCGTTGATGTCCTCCAACCCAGTGCGATCCGCCAGATGGCGCAGCGCCTCGGTGCTGGAAATACCGGCACGGATCTCTGCGTTGACCAGCGCCAGCTCCTCAGCCAGCTCGCCATGGCTGACTGACAGCTCCTCGGCGACCCGTTCGATGGATTGCGGCAACGCCAGGCCCGACTCGACGCAGACCACCAGCAGATCCAACGCATCGGGAAAGGCGGCGCGCAGTGAGCGCATCCGTGCCTGCTTGCGCTTGTCCACATAGACCGCCGGCACAATCCAGCCCACGCCCGCGGCGCCCACCAACAGCAGGCTAGCCTGCAAAAACGAAGCCCCCTTGATGAATGGCAACGCCACTACGGCAATCCCGACCAGCACCAGCATCAGCACTAGGCGCGCAGCCCAGTAGGCCTGGGCAGCCGAAGGCTGACGGTAACCGGCATGTACTAGCAGGGTACGGGTTGGCGAGTTGTGCCAGTCCTGATTGCCGGCAAAGCGCTCGCCCACCTGCTCCAGCATCAGTTGCAAACTGCTGGGCGCCGCGCGGCCGACACTGGCATGACTACGTTTGAGCACATTCAGCCGTCGTTGCACCGGGTTCTGCAACCCGACCACCAGCAACACCACTGTCACCAGCGCCAGCACCGCGCTCAACCCCACCGCACTGACGAACAACACCCGCGCCAGCTCAGGGTTGCCCACCACGCTATCGAGCAGACTCAGCAGATAGTCCATTTGCAGTCCCTCCCCACGAGCCGCTCAGGCTCTCAGACCTCGATGCGGATAATCTTTTTGATCCAGAAAATCCCCAACAGCATGGCCGTGAAGGCCCCTGCGATCAGCTTGTGCCCAATTGGCTCCTTGAGCAGCATGGGCAGATACTCTGGAGAAGTAGTCATCAGCGCGATGGTCAACACGAACGGTATGGCCACCAGCACCCAGGCTGACATCCGCCCCTCGGCCGACAATGTCTTGACCTTGCGCTGGAAGCGAAAGCGCCCGCGGATCAGCGAACTCAGGCGCTGGAGAATCTCGGTCAGGTTGCCGCCGGTTTCCCGGTGCAGCAGGATCGAGGTCACCAGCATCATCACCGTCATGCTCGGCATGCGCTCGAGCAGGCCAAGCATCGCCCGGCGCACGTCATTGCCATAGTTGATGTCGGCAAAGGTCAGGCCGAACTCGTGGGCCACCACGCCCTTCTGCTCGTCGGCCACCAGACGCAGGGTCTCGTTGAACGGATGCCCAGCCTTGAGGGCACGGACCATGGAGTCCAGCGCATCCGGCAGCTGCTCCTCGAATTCGGCGAAGCGTTTGCCACGGTCACTGGAAATTTTAAGGATCGGCACCCAGAACAGCGCAGCCCCGGCCGCCAGCGATGCCCACCACAAGGGAAACCACAGCCACACCAGCATGGCGCCGCCTGCAGCCAGAGCCAGGCCGAGCATAATCACCCGATAGGCGCGGAACTCGTGCCCACCTTGCTCGACCATCTCGGCCAGCTTTTCCATACCCGGCAGCTGCTCCAGCGCCGCCTCCAGCGGCGACAGGCGCGTGAGGTATTTCTGACGCAGTATCGTCTGCATGTTCGGCACATCACTGGCACGCTCGAGCACATGCAGCCGCTCGCGAATGCGCTTGCGCACCTTGCCGGCCTCACCGAATACCGGCACTGCCAGCCCCTGGCTGAGCAGAAAGACCGACAGGAAGATCATGCCAAGGAAGATCAGGATGAATTCCGTAGGGATCTGGTTCATGGCTATTGACCCTCCATCCACTCCGGCCGGAACAGACTGAGCGGTAGCTCGATGCCGCGCTTGGCCAGCACATCGCGGAAGGCCGGCACCATACCGGTGGGCTTGTAGTCGCCCAGCACTTCGCCGTGCTCGCTGATACCACGACGCTCGAAGGTGAAGATTTCGGTCATGGTGATGATCTCGCCTTCCATGCCGTTGATCTCCTGCACGCTGACCAGCCGACGTTTGCCGTCTTCCTGGCGCTCAAGCTGCACCACCACGTCGATGGCCGAGGCGATCTGCTGGCGCAGCGCCTTGATCGGGAAGGTCGCACCGGTCATCGCCACCATGTTCTCGATACGCCCCAAAGCATCGCGCGGGGTGTTGGCGTGGATGGTAGTCAGCGAACCATCGTGGCCGGTGTTCATCGCCGCCAGCATGTCCAACGCTTCTGCGCCGCGTACCTCGCCGATGACGATGCGGTCGGGCCGCATGCGCAGGCTGTTGCGCACCAGCTCGCGCTGGTTCACCTCGCCGCGGCCCTCGATGTTCGGTGGGCGGGTTTCCAGGCGCACCACGTGGGGCTGCTGCAGTTGCAGCTCGGCCGAGTCCTCGATGGTGACGATGCGCTCGTTGTGCGGGATGAAGCTGGACAGCACGTTGAGCATGGTGGTCTTGCCGGTGCCGGTACCGCCGGACACCAGCACGTTCATTCGGCCGCGGACGATGGCCTTGAGCACCAGGGCAATCGCTGCCGTCAGGGTGCCGCGCTCGATCAGGCTCTCGGTATTGAGCAGATCGACGGCAAAGCGGCGGATCGACATGCTCGGTCCATCGATGGCCAGCGGCGGGATGATGGCGTTGACGCGCGAGCCGTCCTTGAGCCGCGCGTCCACCAGCGGCGAGGACTCGTCGATGCGCCGCCCCAGCGCGGAGACGATACGGTCGATGATGTTGAGCAGGTGAGCATCGTCGCGAAAGCACACATCGGTTCTCTGCAGCTTGCCAAAGCGCTCGACGTAGACCGACTTGGCCCCGTTGATCAGGATGTCCGACACCGTGCTGTCGGCCAGCAGCGGCTCCAGCGGGCCGAGACCGAGCACCTCATCGGTGATCTGCTTGATGATCAGCTGACGGCTGGCGACGCTGATCGGTGCAGAATGATCGTCGAGCAGGCGCAGGCAGATCTCGCGAATCTGCTTGGTTGCCTCGGCCGGCTCCAGGCTGTCGAGCAGCGACAGGTCCATGACCTTGAGCAGTTGCTCGTAGACCTTCTCGCGCCACTCCACTTCCAGCGGGTTGAGCTGGGTGCGGGTGCTGTAGTTGTTCAGCGGCACGGCCTCTTCCCAGGCCAGCGCCTCACGCTGGTGGCTGGTGGCTTCGCTGGCGGAGGCAGGAGCTGCCGCCTTCTGCGGCGACTGGCGCAGGCGATTGCGCAATTCATTGAGCATGGCTGACTCCCCCGAACAGGCGACTCACCGCACGCTTGAACAATCCGCCACGTTGGACTTCCGGGCTGCCCTGCAGATCTTCGGCGATCTGCTTGAGTGCCTGGGTAATGGCGGCGCGCGGTGCATGGATGGCCAACGGCACGCCGGCGTTCTGGCTCTCGCTGACCACAGTGAAATCGTTGGGCAACAGCAGCAGATCCGGGCAGCGCAAGGCCTCCTCGATATCCTTGAGACTGACCGCAGCATTCTTGTTGTAACGGTTGACCAGCACCTGCAGGCGGCTGGACTGGATACCCATATCGTCGCGCAGGATGCGCAGCAGGCGGTCGGCATCCTTGAGGTGGCTGATACTTTGCTGCAAGACCACCAGCACCTTGTCGGCGTTCTCCAGCGTTGTGCCCGTGAGGTGGTCGATCTGCCGCGGCAGGTCCACCACCACCCAGTCGTAGGTACTGCGCGCCAGGTGCAGCAGAGCCTCCAGCTGCTCCGCGTGGATGTCCTGGGGCAGACACAGCTCGGAGCTGCGCCCACCCAGCACATGCAGGTTGGCATCGTAATGGGTACAGAAGCCCCGCAGCGCCAGGCTGTCCATCTCACCGACCTGCTGCAGCACTTCGACGTGACTGTGGCTCGGCTGTACATCGAGATAGTGCGCCACGCTGCCGAACTGCAGATCGAGGTCGATCAGCAGCACACTGGCGTGCTGGCTCAGCTGCTGGGCCAGGTTGCAGGCCACCAGGGTCGCCCCCGAGCCTCCCTTCGCGTTCATCACCGCCAGCAATTTACCGTGGCCACCGCTGCTGGCACGCTTTTCCTGCACCATGCGCAGCAGCGCTGCGGTCAGTTCCTGCGGGTTCAGCGGTTCTGGGAGAAAGTCCCGCGCCCCGGCCTGCATGGCCAGCCGCAGCCCCTCGGCTTGGTCCAGCGCACCGCACACCAACAACGCCGGACGCTCGGCGGGCGGGCGCTGCATCAGGGCAGCCAGCTCCTCGCGCCACATGGCGCTGACCCGCAACAGCAGCAGGTCGGGCATATGCTCGAGGCTGTGCAGCGGGTCGCAGTGGCCGTTGCCGACCTGCCTCGCGGTGACCTGTACTCCCGGTACATGCTCGCAGACCGTCTGCAGATCCTTGAGGACCTGAGCATCGCGACTGCTGATCAATAGTTTCAGACCTTGGCGCGATGAATTGTCCGTCGCTGACGGAACTTCCTTGGATTTCAGCATGGCGTTATCTCCGGAGTGACTCCCTCGTCCGGATGGCGACCGAGGCTTTCACGGGGCAAAGTCGACTGGAATGTAGGCAAGAGGAAACCCTTGCCAAATCCAGGAATTAGCAGCTGAAAGGAAAATTTCTCGACTCGCAACTGGACATAGCGAATGGCGCGAAAGCCACCAGCACTAACCAAATCATTCGGCGCAACCACTTGCTTGCCATCCTTATCAAAGTAATCAAGCTTAAGGTTAGACTCCTGCAAATTGGCAAGCAAGGAACTACTACCACCGACACCAGCCTCATTAAACATCGCCCGATGCAGAACGTACGGATCCTTGATATCGCATACAGCTGCAAGACGAGCACCGCGACGCACGGTTTCATTCAGGACATTTACCGTAAAGTACAAACGCCCCATTTCCAGCACACCAAACAACAACAAAAACAGAAGAGAACCGATTATAGCAAACTCCACCACGTAGACACCGCGCATGCCCCGAGTTTTCATCACAGAGCCCTCATCACCGCACTTGCGACCAAAGGCACTTCCAGAGCGATAGCCTTACCAAAAAACGCCGGAATACTGCTACCGACTACAGGAGAAAATTTAAAAGTTATGCGAACTTCAACATGCTCGGAATTTGCAGGGCTCACAAACACATCCACATTACCAACCCCCAACCCAGGAACTACGGGACCAGTACCTCCGGATGATTTTGGAACCCCGTACACGGCAACGTTCTTCGTTTCCGCGCGCAAATCATAATTTCTGTAAGCATCAACCAGGACGATCTTACCTAGGGTATGATCCCAAGCTTTATCAGATGCATATCTTCCAGCATCACGAGCAGCCTGCAGAAGGCTGTTGTATTGATAGAGCATGCGACCAAACTCACCAATAGCCAACAAAATAAGCAACAGAAATGGCAGAGCTATGGCGAACTCAACCATTGCAACACCATGCTGAGGCTTGAGCTTCATTTCTGGAATCCCGCTCATGGCAACCCCCTAAGAGTCCTTGCTTGGTGTATTCCAACCACTTATAAAAGACTTATACAACTGAATAATTAGTGGCCCCTGATCATTTACTGGTTTTGGACCGGCCACCCCATCCCCCTCGCACTGCTCGATGAATTGACCGAAAATCTGGGCATCTCCACCTGTGTCAATCCCTGGCTGCACCAGAAAGAAACAGCCGAAACCAAGGACCGGAACCTGTGTCGCTCCGCCTTTCAAATTCTTACAATCGCCAACAACGATTTTAAGAATCCTTCTTTCAAATACACCTCCCTGAGTACAGCCAGACTTATCCAAAATACAAGCATCCGAAGCCATCTTCCAGTCATTATAATCAAGCAAATTAGCTTCTCCGCCGGGGGCATCAGCATCCGAATAATACATATCCCCATTAGGTTTAGCCCCAACCGGAATTCCTGGATCAGCGTTATTACCACCATTAGCATCTGCACCATAGACAATAACGCCGCTGTCATTCAAGCTCAACGCCGGCCGCTGATTATTCCCAGAACCTAGCTTGTCATACCCAACAACAAGGTCAGGCGGATATTTATCATTTGTTCCCTTGAATGATCCCTCATAATCCCCCAGCCTTGTATTTAGCCCGGAAATCGAAGGACCCACTGTGTTCCCAGGCTTAGTAAGAACATTTGCCCCTATTTCAGGACACACATTCCCTCCCCCTGCCAACTGCTCACCGACAGTCTTCGCACCGTTACCAAAGTCAAGCAGCTGATAGTTACCATTAGCCAGGCTTTCATCATTTGCGGCCGTCTTCAAAACTTCAAGATCGCCAAACTGGTAGCCATAGTAGCTTCCCTTTTCCTCAACACCGCACACAACCAGTGGCGCGAGATCGCAGGGTGCTGCACTGGGGCTTGGACCTGCAGTAGCCATGGCGGCCACGGCCTTTTTCGTATCATTGCCGGTGCCTATTGCTTGCAAAATCCCCCAAAAGAACTCGGCTAACGGGTAATCCGGAACGGTAACCCGAACATACCGAACGCTAACGCCTGGCGCAGGTATTTCGTAAAAAGTTCCATAGACTCTGTCCGAGAACTCCACTTTGGCAAATACCCCGACCCCACCGGCCTTGTTTATCGCTTTGGCCAATTCACCATTACCACCATCAGGGTTGGCGTTAAGGACCAACGTAGCCCGTGCAGCGGTTGCTGCAGCAAGGTAAGCGTCGGGATCATCCAATGCCTTGCTCAATGCTTTGGCACCGCTCAGGGCAGCGGCATCCACGGCATTCTGCAGCCGAGTCTTGTTAAGCAGCATATGGCCGCCATCCAACGCCAAGGCAGCCATGGCCAGTATGGCCAGCAAGGCACCCACGACCAGAATCATTACCGCACCCCGCTGCCGGCCGGGCCAACGATATCCATGAAAACTGGTTTTTCTCAGGGAGCGCATGATGATTACCTCGCCTGTCTCGCCTGTATTGGTACGTCAGTTTCCGACGTTGATCTGGATTGGCTGGGCAACCCTGGCCGCATCACCCGTAACTCCGCGGTAGCTATCCATCACCTGCTCGGTCAGCGGACCATCGGTACCGGTTGGAGAAATATCCGTTCCCGGACTGGCCGCCCGCTCCTTGTCGGCAATCTGCTGGTAATGAGTCAGGTACACCGTGGATCCCAACTCGCCGACCCGCCCCTCTTCGTAAGTCATGCAGCCGGCCAGTGTGCCCAGCAGCATCAACGGGATAAGTGCTTTCATGGTCTGTGCTCCCTTCAGTCCAGATCGTGGCCGAAACGGCCTTCGCTCACACCCAAGCTGACCGGAACATTGCGCCCCGGCGCATTGCCTTTGGTCTTGCCGAGCAGGTAGAAGTCCAAGTCGCTGGGCTCGACGAAGCGCTCGGTGGGCAGGCGTACAGTCCGTGCATCAACAGGCTTGGCCAAGTGCGGTGTCACCAGGATCACCAGTTCGGTTTCGCCGCTCTGGAACTGCTGGCTGCGGAACAGATGCCCCAGCACCGGCACATCCCCCAGACCGGGGAATTTACTGACAAAGTCACGGGTGGTTTCATTGATCAGGCCGGCGATGGCGATGGTCTGGCCGTTGCCCAACTCCACGGTGGATTGCGCGCTGCGCTTGGTAATCGACGGGATGACCTGGCTTACGCCGCCACCCAGGACGCTATTAAGGCCGGTGTCCAGTGCCAGTGCGTTGGCATTGGAAAGCTCACTGACCGAGACATTTAGATTGAGGTTGATTCGTCCCGAGTCGAGTACCACCGGGAGGAATTTCACGCCAACACCGAACTCCTTGTACTCGATGGTTATGCCGTCATCCTCGGTGATTGGCACCGGGAATTCGCCACCGGAGATGAACTCAGCCTGTTGCCCGGTCAGGGTGGTCAGAGTCGGCTCGGCAAGTACCTTGGCAGAACCATTGTCTTTGGCCGCCTCCAGCACCACGTTGAAGAGGAACTCATCAGACAGGAACTGACCGAGAATGCCCTTGCCATTACCAATCAAGGTCGTTGGATCGAGCAGCCCATCCTCGTCGAAGCCCAGGCCCCGACCGCCGTTGAAACCACCTGTCGACCAGCGGCTGGAGGAGCCGAAGTCCAAGGCGTTGAAGCGTACGTCCAGCGACTTGAACAGGCTGCGCTGCATCTCGGCCACCTTGACCTCGAGCATCACCTGCTGGCTACCGCCGATGGTGAGCAGGTTGATCACCTCCAGCGATTTGGTCGGTGCGGCCTGGGCCGCTTCCGCCTTACCCTGCGCAATGCTCTGGCTCTGTGCCGTGTAGGTCTTGGCCACCTTGACCGCGGTGTCCATCGCCGCGGCGCTAGACACCTGGCCGCGCAGGACCAGCGCGCCTTGGGCGCTGAACACCGAGATTTTCTCGTTGGGCATCAGTTCATGCAGCTTGCTCTTCAGCGCACCGAGATCGTGCACCACCTCCAGATCGAGGCTGTCGATCAGCCTGCCCTGGCCATCCCACAGCAGCACGTTGGTGCTGCCCAGCGAACGGCCGAGCAGATACAGCTCGCGCGGGCTGGTGACCAGAACATCCGCAATTTCCGGGTTGCCGATGGAAACCTTGCGCACCGCTGCGCGGGTGGTGAGCACTCGCGACTTGTAGATGGGTACTTCGACATTGGTGATGCCGCCAGCCGGAACACCAGCGAAAACCTCAGTGGGCTCGGCGGCCTGAACCGCGAACGACAGCAACAGCCAGGCGCCAACCGTGCACAGCGCATGCGCCCCCAGCCTGTGGATTGTGTCCATGTCTTGCTCCTTAGTTGCCTGCATCTTTCGGGCGCCACACCCCAGGTGCCCTGCTGTCGAGCAACCCCCACTAACGCTGTACGTTCACCCGCTCCACCTCGGTGCCGCGAATGATGGTCACCTGACCACCGCCCCCCCCACTGCTGCGACGTACCACCGGCTTCGGCGCTGGCTTGGGTGCTACAGCTACCTCCGGCACCGGATCGGGCTTGGTTTCAAGCGGCTTTTTCTCCTCCAGCGGATTGCGCAGGGCCAGTTGCAGCTTCCCTTCGGTCTGCGCCTTGACCAGCTTCTCGGTCTCCTCTGGCGTCATTTCCAGGGTTACCGCGCGCACCACCACCGGCTGGGTCTTGTCGGTACTGGCGGTCTGGTCCACGGCCAACACCCGTAGGTCGTAGAGAATGGTTTCGGCCTTAGCCTCGCGGCCGCTGCCACCCTCCTGCTTGGCCACCAGCACATCGACCCGATTGCCCGGCAACAGGAAGCCACCGACGCCCACTACGTCATCCACCCGCACCGAGATCGCCCGCTTGTTCGGCTCGATCAGCGAAGCCAGGGTGCTGCCGCCCAAGTGTTCGGCCAGCCGCGCACTCCTCAGGATGTCGCCCTCCAGGATGCTGAAGGTCGCAATCCGCCCACTGGCCTTCTCCACAGTATCGAAGGCATCGCTGGGTGCCGTGCCCTTGGGCATGGAGACCAGCTTGACGTGCTGCGGCTCCACCATCTGGCCGAAAGGAATCTCCACTGCGGCTACCACCACGTTTTCCATATTGGAGTCGGCCGTGGTATCCAACCGCGCCGTCAGCCAGGTATTGGCCATCCAGGCGGCGCCAAGTCCGAACAGCACCGATAGCGCGATTAACATCAACGTGCGAGAGCTCATGGTGTATCTCCTTGCTCAGTCCCCTGCAGCCTGACGAAGTAGTTGTGCCAGGCCCACTCCAGCTCCTGCTGCCCGGAGCCCCCCTGATAACGTTGCCGGTCGCGTGCCATGCCGAGCAGGTCGCGCGGATGGCAGGGTGCCAGCGGCACCTTTTCCGGTTGATGCAAGCCTTCGATCACGTAACGCAACAGCAGCGGGTCGAAAGGCATACCTAGTTTTTCCACTTCCTGGCGCCAGATCCGCTCGTACTCGTCGCGGGTCAGGTGGTCGAAATGCAGCTTGTAGCCAATGCGGCGCAGGAAGGCCTCCTCTGCCAGATCCAGCGGGTTGAGGTTGGTGGAAAACACCAGGATCAGGTCAAAAGGTAGTTCACAGTGGCGCCCGCCGCCGAGGTTGAGGAAATCCTTTTTCTCCTCCATCGGCACGATCCAGCGGTTGAGCAGCTGGGCCGGCGCCATGCGCTGGCGACCCATGTCGTCAATGATGAACATGCCGTTGCTGGCCTTGAGCTGCAGCGGCGCCTGGTACTGGCGGGTATAGGGGTCGTAGCGGATATCCAGCTGATCCAGGGTCAGCTCGCCGCCGGTGATCACCACCGGACGCTTGCAGCGCAGCAGGCGACGGTCGTGCCCCTGGTCCAGACGCAGGCTTGGCCGGGCCAGGTCGTCCACTCGTTCGTGCACCTGGGGATCGAAGACCTCGATGATCGCCTCGCCGATGGCGATGGCATGGGGAACCCAGATCGCCTCGTCGAACAGGCGGATCAGCCGGCTGCTGATATAGGTTTTACCGGTACCGGCCGGACCGTAGATCATGATTGCCCGCCCGGAATTCAGTGCCGCGCCGAGCTGGTCGAGCAGGCCGCTGTGCAGCACCACGCCCTGGAAGGCGGCCTGCATGGCCTTGGCGTTAACGCCGCCGTGGTGAATGGTCTGCGCCAAGAGCAGTTCCCGATAGCGCTCCACCGGATAGGGCGCCGGGCCGATATAGCCACTGCGTCCCAAAGCATCGCGGGCCGCACCTCGGCCACGCTCGGTAAGCCCGTACCGCAGGCCACCGCCCACGCCGTTATTCTGGCCGAGCACCTCGATCCGGCCATCCTTGCGCAGAAAGGCCAGCAACTCGTCGAGTACTGGCCCGGCCAGCGCCATGCGCTCCATCAACTTGGCGGTATCCAGGCTGCCGGCGTCGTACAGATGCTTGCAGAGCAGATCGATCAACAGTGGTTCGGAAAGCCCGGTTTCAGCCACCGTACGGGGCTGCTCCACATTGCAATTGTTATTTGAACCGGAATTATCTCCCCCGGCCTCCTTTACTCTGGCAACCCCCGAGGTACTCATTCCCTACTCCCTGGTATTCGTTGTTTTACATGATCAAATCGGCATCCAATACAAACTCAGCAAGGTTCCGGCAGCAATGGCAAGTGCGTATGGAAAACGGTGAAGAGCGGCATCACTGCTTTCTGCCGGGATATAGCTGTGTAGGCTAGCCATCGCCCAGTAGCGTATTAACAACCGGCCCAACTGCCCCTTGTACAGCAGATATAGAACCCCCAGAAACGCTCCAACCATCAAACTGCAAGCACCTGCCCAAAATGCCCCGATGGCACCGAGAAAACTACCAATCACGGCCATCAGTTTGACGTCACCGGCGGCCATGCCGCCTATGACATAGAACGGAAGAAATACGGCGAAACCGGTCAGCAGACCGGCTCCGCCAGCCAATACCCCTGCCCATCCGGCACTCCAGGCCTGCAAGACCAGTGCAACCGGAACCCCCAGCAGAAGGTAATAATTGGGGAGCCGGTGACTTACTAAGTCATAAATCACCGCCCCAAGGAGAAAGGCTGACATAATTGCAACCAGCATCAAACCGAACTCCATCCTATTTATCCCCTAAAAGGCTTCCTTGCAATCAAGAAAAAATCAAGTATGAATAACAGCCGCAAGACCTTCAATAACTGTCTTAACATTCCCACCAAGCGTTGTGAAAGCTGTAACCACCGCCAAGCTAATAAGACCACCCGCCACCGCATATTCCACAACCGTCAAACCTTCTTCATCCCTGACAAAATCGACCACAGCCTGTTTGATTTTTTTAATTTCCATTTTACACCTCACAACAATGTTGGTTTGGTCACGGCTGTTCACTCGCCGTAACACTCAAGTTAGTCGGTTAAAAATCGAGTGGTTAGGATTTTTTTGCGAATTTCAGGTACTTTTTTTCACCCACCTTGCCTCTCCCCCCTACAAAGCCTCCATAGCAAAGCAGCGGCAGAACAAAAATAAAGACTATAAAAATCAATCACTTCCCTAAAAATTCACTGTCAAAACATCACATACACTCGACATTCAGTGACGGTCAGCGATGGCCAGCACCTCACAAAAAATCCATCATTCCTTCTCTGAGCCCAGGATCGCGCCCAGGCCTCATGCCTATATTTGTAGTGAACTCATGGGGATGGATTGCAGATGAGCCAGAAAATAAGACTCTACGCCTTACCTTCGTGTGCTACGCCAAAAATCATTGTCTGCCTTGTCAGTACTTGGTTGGCAGCAACTGCAACACTGATCCTATGGAAACCCCCAGCCTTGACCTGGCATGACTCGCAACGTCTCTGCCAGATACTTCTCTTCACAATTTTCGTGGCGGTACTATTTTTGGGACAAGGCCTCTACCGAAAAATAACTCTGATAAACCGCTTTTCCGGCATGAGCATCTCAGCCTTGATGCTGCTGGGCATCCTTTCAGCTCTTGGATCTAGGCAACCAGCGTGGGCGCTAGCGGAAGTGGCGCTGATCACATCTTGTCTGGGGCTCGCATGGGGAATTGCCGTGGCGCGGCGACTGTCGGGGGAAATACTTGACCAGTTCCTGATTGCCTCGGCCGCCCTACTGAGCATGATTAAGATTACGGAATTTTCTGTTATTTATTTCGCGTCACTGGCAGCTACAGAAAAAAATATTGACGTTTTTCAAATGCTTACCGGATTCTCCAACCCTCGGTTTTATGGTCAATTTCTAAGCTTGACTTTGCCACTACTGGCCATGCCACTCCTGGTTCGCGACCGCTCGTACCGTTACGCCATTCTGACCTTTGTTCTCCTTGCACTTTGGTGGACCATTGCCATTACCAGTGGAACCCGTGGTACGTGGCTTGGGCTACTTACTGCAATCAGCGTGATATTTTTCACCGGTTCAGCTGGCCGGCGCTGGGCTGTCTGGCAAGCCGCAGGCGCACTGACCGGACTGATGTGCTTCTGGATTCTGCTGACCCTGATCCCTGAGTGGCTGGGAGTCAATGTGCAGAATCACGCTGGCACACGCATGACTACTTCGCTATCAGCACGAGAGGTTATCTGGCTACAGGCATGGGAGATGATTCGCGAACGTCCGCTTCTTGGATACGGCCCCATGCATTTTGCTGACATTCCCAACCCCGTGGCAGCCCACCCTCATCAGGCGGCGCTACAGTGGGGAGCCGAATGGGGCGTTCCATCTCTGCTAGGCGTGACCCTGCTGATTGCATTTGCAGCCTGGGCAACGCTGAAAGTGTTGTACGAGCACTCTCGATCCTCCCGACCAATCGACCTTCTCAGGCTCTGCCTGTCCGGCAGCCTGCTGGCAACTCTGGCTCAAGCCATGGTGGATGGCGTAATCGTCATGCCATATACGCAGCTCTGGCTGAGCATCCTGGCAGGATGGCTGCTCGCCTTACACCCCTCTCACAACGAAACCACAACGGTTAGCCAGACGCTGCGAAAAGCATGGCTGTATGCCTGTATTGCCTCGGCTGCGCTCCTGCTGATGATCAGCAAACGTGATGCAGCAAACTTGCATGAACAGCAGCTTTTTTATACGCAAGAAGTTGGGGAGTTTTTGCAACCTCGATTCTGGACTCAAGGGGTCATTGCCGATGGCATATGGCAAAAGGATTTCCCACATGATCCTCCCAAAAGCATTGAGCTATCCGGAGGAATCACCAGTCCACCGCCGCCTTCAAGAGGCGGCGTCAGCCAGTCGCGAGTATCACCCGGCGCTTGACCCTCCCCCCATGGCAAGGTTGATCCTTGTTGCAACTGCTTTCCGGAGATTCGCGCCATGCCCAGTTCATCAGCCGCTCCCCCCCTCCTCGACCTGCCGATTGCGGGCATGACCTGCGCCAGCTGTGCCGGACGGGTCGAGCGGGCGTTGGCCAAGGTCGAGGGAGTGAGTCGGGTCAGCGTCAATCTGGCCAGCGAGCAGGCGCGCGTGGAGGCTCCGGCCAGCGTGCTGCCGGCGCTGCTGGCCGCAGTGAGCAAGGCCGGCTACAGCGTGCCGCAACAGACGCTGGAGTTGCAGATCGGCGGCATGACCTGCGCCAGCTGCGCAAGCCGGGTCGAGCGCTCGCTGGGCAAGGTGGCTGGCGTGCAGCAGGCCAGCGTCAACCTGGCCAGCGAGCGGGCGCGGATCACGGCTCTGGCCAACGTCCATGTGCAAACGCTGCTCGCCGCGGTGGAAAAGGCCGGCTACCACGCCAGCCTGATCGACGCCGCACGCACACCGCCCGACGACGCCGAGGCCCGCCTGCGCCGCGAGCGCTGGCAGGTGAGCGTCGCCCTGCTGCTGGCGCTGCCGCTGGTGGTGCCGATGGTGGCCGGCTGGTTCGGCCAGCACTGGATGCTGCCGGCTTGGCTGCAGTGCCTGTTGGCCACGCCGGTGCAATTTGTGCTCGGCGCACGCTTCTACCGCGCCGGTTGGAAAGCAGTGATGGCCGGCAGCGGCAATATGGATCTGCTGGTGGCACTGGGCACCAGCGCCGGCTTCGGCCTGAGCCTATATCTGTGGTGGCAGGCCGCACCGGGGGAGATGCCGCACCTGTATTTCGAGGCCTCGGCGGTGGTGGTCGCTCTGGTGCTGCTCGGCAAGTACCTGGAAAGCCGGGCCAAGCGCCAGACGTCAGCCGCGATCCGCGCGCTCGAGGCATTGCGCCCGGACAGCGCGGTGCGCTGGCTCGACGGCCGCGAGGAGATGGTCGCCATCGGCGCCCTGCGCCCGGGCGACGTGCTGGTGGTCAAGCCTGGCGAGCGCTTCCCGGCCGATGGCGAGGTACTCGACGGCGAGAGCCAGGCCGATGAGGCGCTGATCACCGGCGAAAGCCTGCCGGTGGCCAAGCAGCCCGGTGACCGGGTGACCGGCGGCGCGATCAACGGCGAGGGGCGACTGCTGGTGCGCGCCACCGCGCTGGGTGCGGAAAGCGTGCTGGCGCGGATCATTCGTCTGGTTGAGGACGCCCAGGCGGCCAAGGCGCCGATCCAGAAGTTGGTCGACAAGGTCAGCCAGGTGTTCGTGCCGAGCGTGCTGCTGATTGCCCTCGTCACCTTGGCCGGCTGGCTGCTGGCCGGCGCGCCACTGGAAATCGCGCTGATCAACGCGGTCACCGTGCTGGTGATCGCCTGTCCCTGTGCCCTCGGTCTGGCCACGCCGACGGCGATCATGGCCGGCACCGGGGTAGCGGCGCGCCATGGCATCCTGATCAAGGACGCCGAGGCGCTGGAAATCGCCCATGCGGTGACCTCGGTGGCCTTCGACAAGACCGGCACCCTGACGTCCGGGCAACCGCGCATCGCCCATCTGGCCGCTCTGGACGGCGACGAAGCGCGCCTGCTGCAACAGGCCGGCGCGCTGCAGCGCGGCAGCGAGCACCCGCTGGCCAAGGCGGTATTGGAAGCCTGCCGCGAACGCGATCTGCTCCTGGCCGAGGTCGGCGCCAGCCGGGCGCTGGCCGGGCGCGGCATCCAGGGTGAGATCGACGGCCGCCTGCTGGCGCTGGGCAACCGCCGGCTGCTGGAGGAGTCGGGACTCTCGGCCGGCGTGCTGGAGGATAACGCCGCGGCCTGGGAAGCCGAAGGCCGCACCCTGTCCTGGCTGCTGGAGCTGACGCCGGCGCCGCGCCTGCTCGGCCTGTTCGCGTTCGGCGACACGCTCAAACACGGCGCTGCCGAGGCCATCGCCGCGCTGCATGGGCGCGGCATCCGCACCCATCTGATCAGCGGCGACAACCGCGGCAGCGCCAATGCGGTAGCGGCGCAACTGGGCATCGACGACGTGCATGCCGAGGTACTGCCGGCGGACAAGGCTGCGGAGGTGGCGCGCCTGAAACACAGCGGCGCGGTGGTGGCGGTGGTCGGCGACGGCATCAACGACGCTCCGGCACTGGCCGCGGCGGATGTCGGCATCGCCATGGGCGGCGGCACCGACGTGGCCATGCACGCCGCCGGCATCACCCTGATGCGCGGCGATCC
>LNAP01013967.1_pt1 | contig 18150 bp, 16 predicted proteins | sample 602601 | NCBI WGS metagenome assembly LNAP01 (sample SAMN02440304, study PRJNA202911) | soil metagenome | biome: Subtropical and temperate rainforests or woodlands; isolation source: soil samples (1 kg each in a 20% v/v slurry with milli Q water) were... ...
AGTGCGTCTGCAGCTTCAGATCAAGGCGTTCCGTGGCCAGATCGACCCCACCCCCGGCGATGACCAGCGAGTCTTCCGTATCGATCAGCATGCTTTTGACGCGCAGCTGCCCGTCCTGCAATGCCAGTGCCCCGGCGGCGCAGCGAATGTCGACCGGCTTGTCCTTCCCGATCAACACGCCCAGTGCCTCCGCCACGTCCAGGCCGACCAGCTCCACGGCCAGGTGACTCATGCGCCCCCCGTTCATGGCGAGCCCCATGCGTCCATTGGCATGGGCTGCGAAATCGCGGACCGAGTTGCCGCGTCCGGCCATACTGGCCCGGCCGTCGAGTGTGCCGGCGAGCGCGGGAACACCATCGATCTGGGGCGTCAGCTGGTCCATGAGCACCTTGCTGAGCCGCACGTCAAGATCGGTGGCGGCCGGATCCTGCGTACCGTCCAGGGTCAGCCACAGCTCCAGGTTACCCTGTGGAAAGCTGAAACTCGCCGGCGACAGGCGCAGCACGCCATCCTTCAGCTGCACCTCCACGCGCACGTCCTTGAGCGGCACGGTGCGCGCATCGACGCTCGCGGCGAGGTAGCGCACGTCGGCGTCCATCGCGCGCAGCCGATCGGCGTGCAACGGCGCATCGGGAAGCAAGCGTCCTTCCTGTGCAAGCTGCGTCGCCTGGACCTTCTGCTCGAGCGATGCGGTCTCGCCATTGCCCGTGGCGGGCGGCGCGCCCAGCAAGGAGCCGAGATCGTCGAAATCGAGCCGCTGGGAGCGCAGGTCCGCCGTCATGCGCACCCGCGGCCCGCCGGTGTCGAAACGCATGCTACCCGCCAGGTCGCTGTCGCCGATCTTCCCGCTGAGGTCATCGAAGCGAACTGCATTGCCCGCATGGCGCAGTTGGCCGCTAACCGAATACGGCGGCGAATTGGGCAGGACCACACCGAGCAATCCGTATAACTCCGCGGTGTCAGGACCGCTCACCGTGAGGCGCGCATCCAGGGTTTGCGCGGCGTCCGTGCCGACGGAGCCCTTGAGCGTGATGCGGGTATCGCCGGCGCGCACATCCAGGGCCACGGGGTAGCGTGTGCCGCGTTCGGCCAGCGCAAACAGCGAGCCACCGCGCGCTGTCAGGCGGAACGGCTGGCCGTTGTATCGCCCTTCGGCAGTTACCCGAAGTTGCTGCCCCAGCGGCGCGTCGAGGCGGTTGGAAGAGCTTACGGCGGCCTGCAGGTTCAGGCCGCGGATCGCATCTTCCAGCTCCACCTGGCCGTCGCGGATCACCAGCTCGCGGATGCGCGGCGGATTGTTACCGTCGCCGCCCTCCTCACTGCCAAGCTGCCAGCTGGTCTTGCCATCAGCACGGCGCAGCAGCGCCACCTGCGGCTGGTCGAGCATCAGGCGAGGCAACACCACGCGCCCGCGCAGAAGCTGCGGCAGCCGCAGGCTCAGGTCGAGCTCCCGCATGCGCAACATCGGACGCTTCGGATCGACCCACGGCGGATTGCCCAGCTCCAGGTCACGGGCAGTCACGCGCAGCGTAAGGCCCAGGTCCACGTCCAGATCGCCATGTATCGCGAACGGCCGCCCGGTGCGCGCCGTGACCACCGTGGCAATCGGCCCTCGCAAGACGTTCCAGCCGAGTATCTGCAGTGCACCCACGGCAAGCGCCACAACCGCGGCGATTGCCAACAACACTCCCCCTGTCCAGCGTAGCGTGCGCGCCATGTCCAGCTCCGATACTCCGGCTGCATGGCATTGGACTCCGTCAGCCGGGGGGGCATTGCACCGCGCCTTACAGGCTTGTGCAGCCAGGGATGCAGGCGAATGCTTTGCTGGCGCTGGTCGGTGGCAAGCCGGCGATAGCCCAGACGGCACCCGTGTTTCGTTGCGTTCCGGTCAACCGCGACCCAGGAGGCGCAGCTCATCGGCCTTTTGGCGTCATCGTGATCCGGTTCAACCAGAGTCACAGGGCGCGAGCCTGTCCGCGAGGCGGACCAGGCCATCGTGCAAACCGGCCGAGGCCTGCGCCTCCAGGGCCCTGTGGCGGCCAGCACCTCCGCGCCCAGCGGCGTCAGCGCCGCACCGCCGCCATGGGCGCCGCCGCGGCTCGTGCTCACCAGTGCGGCGGCAAAATCGCGGTTGAGGCCATCCACCAACTGCCAGGCGCGTTTGTAGCTCATGCCGATACGTCGCCCGGCGGCAGCGATCGAGCCGGTCTCGGCGATGCCCTGCAGCAACGCGGCCTTGCCCGGACCGAACGATATGCCAGCGGCCAGATCGAGCCGCAGACGCAGGCGCGGCACACCGGCATCCGCCACGCCCTCAGCCTCCTTCGACCCGCAGCGTGAAACCGGCTGCGGCCAGGAACTGCGCCTCCTGCGCCAGGTCGGCGCCGGTCAGCGGATGGCGCTCCAGCCAACCGGGCGGGAAGTCGATGGTCAGCGTGTTGCCCGCCGCATGCAGCGTGAACCGGGGCAGGCGCAGCGCCGCGCGGCTGCGATGCAGCGCCACCACCAGCCGCAGCAGGACCGCCTGGCGGGTCAGGGACCGGCGCGTGTCGTCGGCCAGCGTGGCGAATTCCGTGAGCGCGAACTTGCGCCGGTGCACACGCACCAGCAGTGCCAGCTGGTGCTGTTCCTGGCGCGAGAAACCGGCCAGGTCGGCATGCTCCAGGATATAGGCGCCGTGCTTGTGGTACTGGGCATGGGCCACGTCGAGGCCGATTTCGTGCAGCTGCGCGGCCCAGGTCAGCAGGCGTGCGTGGTGCGGATCGGTCAGCTCCCAGGCCGCGCCGACCATGCCCAGGCAGCGCTGCAGGGTGCGCGCCACGCGCCGGGCGTGCGCGCCGTCCACGTGGTAACGGCGCGCCAGCTGCGCCACGGTGAGATCACGGATGTCGGCATTGTGGATGCGGCCGAGCTGGTCGTAGAGCAGACCCTGGCGCAACGCACCGTCGGAGATTTCAAGCTGCGCGAGGCCCAGCCCCTCGAACAGCGCCGTCACGATGGCCAGCCCGCCCATGAACACCGGCAGCCGATCGGCCCGCACCTGCAGCTGCGACAGCTTCTCCACGCGGCCGAGTTTGAGCACGCGCTTGCGCAGCTGCCGCAGCCCGGACGCGGTGATACCACCATTGGCCAGGCCGGCCACGCGCAGCGCATCGGCCACCGCCACCATGCTGCCGGAGGCGCCGATGGCCCGCTCCCAGCCCAGCGCACGGTAGTCGGAAATGATCGGTTCGAGCTCGACCAGAGCCGCCAGTTCGGCGTCGCGCAGGCGGGCGGCGGTAATGCGCCCGTCACCGAAGAACCGCTGGCTGTGCGACACGCAGCCCAGGTACAGACTCTCCAGCCGCAACGGCTGGTAATGGCGGCCGATGATCATCTCGGTGCTGCCGCCGCCGATGTCGATCACCAGCTGCTGACGCCCGTCGTCCGGAATGCTGTGGGCGACGCCCAGGTAAATCAGCCGCGCCTCCTCGACGCCCGAGACGACCTCGATCGGATGTCCCAGCGCCCGCTGCGCATCGGCCAGAAAGCGCTCGCTGTTGGCGGCCAGGCGCAGGGCATTGGTGCCCACCGCGCGCACCGCGCCTGCCGGCAGCCGGCGCAGGCGCTCGCCGAAGCGGCGCAGGCAGGCCAGCGCATCGGCGCAGATCGCCGGCGTCAGATTGCCGTCCCCATCCAGGCCCGCGCCCAGGCGTATCGGCTCGCGCAGGCGGTCGATCACCTGCAGTTCGCTGCCCGTGACGCGCGCCACCATCAGGTGAAAGCTGTTCGAGCCCAGATCGACCGCGGCGATGGTGTCGAACGCGGCGACGAGTGCCGGAGCTTGCGCGGGCGGCGTAATGGCCATGGCAGGCGTATTCATCGGTTCTCGGTAGCCTCAGCGGCGCGCCATGCGGGCCAGGTGCTCGGGCCCCAGCAGCCAGCGCAGCTGGGCTGCTCCGGGGCGCAACGGACCACGAAATTCGAGCAGGCAGGCGCCCGCCCGTTCGAAGTTAAAAAACCGTCCTGCCTCGCCGGTCAGCATGTGACACACCCAGTAACTCAGATCGTCCTCGTGGCCGACCAGTGCCACCGCGTCGGCCTGCCCGACCAGCCACGGCGCCAAATCGTCGAGCCCGCCCGGGGCCAGGGTAGCGGTTTCCTGCGTCGGCACGGCGAACACCTCCGCCAGCAAGGCGGCCGTTTCGCGGGCCCGGCGCAGCGGGCTGTGTGCGATCAGGTCGAGATCCGGCACCAGCGCCTGCAGCGCGCCGCGCACCTGACGCAGCAGGCTGACGCCGGCCGCGCTCAGCGGGCGGTCGGCATCCGGCAGACCGGACTCGGCGGGGGCATGGCGTATGACCAGGCAGCGCACAGCGACTCGGGCGTGGTGAGGGCGTGTCTTCGTATTATCGCCGCCAATTCCGTAGATGGCTTTTCCGACCGTGCCGTGGGCGTTTCACACGCGAGAGAGTCCGCCCGGCCTGCCGAGACCACACCCGAAAAACCGCGTTCGCCTCCGGACGGGCGGTTCGTCATGGCGTTCTGGACGGTGGCCACGTCGGAACCCTGGCAATCCGGTCGCGCGCTATCCCACACGCCGACCTGACGGGCCCCAGATAATCGATATCTTGAATGCGAATCGTTCTTGTTGTGATATAGACTCCCTCCCGCCCTGGCACCTTGGCCACGGCGTCAACACACGAGGGAGGGACCATGAAAGGTCGAAATTGCGCGCGTGGCGCGCTCGCTGCCACACTGCTGGGCGGCGCGGTGACATCCACGGCGCACGGCGCCACGTCGATCGACGCCATCGAACAGACGCTGGCGCAACTGCAGGCGCAGCTGGCTGCGGCGCAGCAGGAAATCGCCACGCTGAAGGCCGAAAACCAGCAGATCAAGCAGCAGGTGGCCGCCACCGGCGAGGCCGTGGCACAGGCCGAACAGGAAGCCGCCGCGCGCGGCCCGTCCTGGGCCGAGAAGACCAGCCTGGGCGCCTACGGCGAGATGCACTGGAACAGCCTGCAGAGCAAGGACGAGATCGACTTTCACCGCTTCGTGCTGTTCCTGGGGCACGAGTTCGACGCCCGCACGCGACTGTTTGCCGAAGTCGAGCTAGAACACTCGATCGCCGGCGAGGGCCAGAAAGGCGAGATCGAGCTCGAACAGGCGTATATCGAGCGCGACCTGACCGACAGCCAGCATGCACAGGTCGGCCTGTTTCTGTTGCCGCTGGGCATCCTGAACGAGCACCACGAGCCGGACACGTTCTACGGCGTGGAACGCAACCCGGTCGAGACCGAAATCATTCCCACCTCCTGGTGGGAGGGCGGAGTCGGCCTGCACGGCGAACTGGCGCCCGGCTGGGGCTATAACGTCGCGGCGCATTCCGGCCTGAAAACGCCGGTTACCGGCAGCAACGCGCTGCGCCTGCGCAGCGGCCGCCAGAAAGTGGCCAATGCAGTGGCGGAAGACCCCGCCATGACCGCCCGCATCCGCTACCAGGGCATTCCCGGTCTGGAGCTGGCGCTGTCGGGGCAGTACCAGGACGACCTGACGCAGGGCGAAGGCGCACGCGCCCGTGCCTTCCTGTGGGAGACGCACGCCGTGCTGCAGCGCGGACCGTTCGGACTGCGGGCGCTGTACGCCGGCTGGGACATCGGCGGCAATCAGGCGCAGGCGCTCGGCCGCGACGAACAGAACGGCTGGTACGTGGAGCCGTCCTGGCGCGTGAACGACCAATGGGGCGTGTTCGCGCGTTACAACCCCGCCGCCGGCGACGGTGCCGACAGTGCGTTCAAGCAAATCGACGTCGGTGTGAACTACTGGCTGTCGGAGCAGGTGGTGCTCAAGCTCGATTACATGGACAAGAACGGTCCGACCTCGAGCCTGGACGATCACGGCGTGAACGCCGGCGTCGGTTTCTCGTTCTGAGGCATGCGGCGTGTGGTGCAGCGTGCAGCCGCACCACACGCCGCCGGCTCACTCGGTCAGCAGCGCCTCGCCGCGCCACAGGTCGTCCAGCGTCTCGCGGGCGCGGATCAGGTGCATCCGGTCGCCATCGACCATCACCTCGGCCGGTCGCGGCCGGGTGTTGTAGTTGCTGCTCATCGCAAAGCCGTAGGCGCCGGCGTCGCGCAGCGCCAGCAGATCGCCCTCGGCCAGCGCCAGCGTGCGTGCGTGGGCCAGGAAATCGCCGCTCTCGCACACCGGCCCGACCAGGGCCTCGCCGCCGGCCTCGCGCAGCGGCAACACCGCGTGATGCGCGTCGTACAAGGCCGGGCGCAGCAGGTCGTTCATGGCCGCATCGACGATGGCGAAGTTGCGCTGCGCGCCGGGTTTCAGATATTCGACCCGTGTCAGCAGCACGCCGGCCGGGCCGACGATGGAGCGGCCCGGTTCGATCGAGATCCCCACCCCGCTGCCGGCAAACGGCGCACTGATGGCTGCGACGTAATCAGCTGCGCTGGGCACGGTCTCGTCGCGATAGGCGATGCCGAGTCCCCCGCCCAGGTCCACGTGCTCGATGGCAATGCCTTCGGCCAGCAGCGCCTCGCGCAGCGCCGCAATGCGCCCGGCGGCCTCGCGCAGCGGAGCCAGGTCCGTCAACTGCGAGCCGATGTGACAGGCAATCCCATGCACGCGCAGGCCGGGCAGGCTGGCGGCGCATCGGTACAGCGCCAGCGCATCGCCGGCCGGGATGCCGAACTTGTTTTCTTTGAGTCCGGTCGAGATGTACGGATGGGTGCCGGCGTCGACGTCCGGATTCACGCGCAGCGCGACCGGTGCCTGCATGCCCAGATCGAGCGCCACCCGGTTCAGGCGTTCCAGCTCAGCTGCCGATTCCACGTTGAAGCAGCCAATGCCGGCCGCGAGCGCCTGGCGCAGTTCCGCGGCGCTCTTGCCGACACCGGAGAACACCACCCGATCGGCCTTGCCCCCGGCGCGCAGCACGCGCGCCAGCTCGCCGCCCGACACCACGTCGAAGCCGGCGCCCAGACGCGCCAGCACGTTCAATACGGCGAGGTTGGAATTGGCCTTGACGGCATAGCAGACCCGGTGCGGCCGGTCGCCGAACGCGGCATCGTAGGCGCGGTAGGCCGCCTCGATGGCGGCCCGCGAGTAGACGTAACAGGGCGTGCCGAAACGCTGCGCCACGGCCTCCAGCGCGACGCGCTCCAGGTGCAGCGCGCCGTCGCGGTACTGCAAGGGGCTCACGGTGCCGGCTGGGCGGGCGGGTTCGATTCGGCGGCCGGCGGCGCGGCGGGCGCCTCCGGCGGCGGCATGTACAGCGGCCCGGTCTGGCCACAGCCGGACAACAGCAGCAGCAGACCCACGGCGGCAAACGCCCGGCCGGGGCGACGGAACATGCGGTACACGGGAGGCTCCTTCAGGCAGGACGCGGCGGAACGATCGGGAGCCGGCGAGATGTTGCCGAAAGGCTTCGGCCGGCAAACTCTTTGCTGCTAAACTACGCGCCCTTCCGGGCAATGGCTATGTAGCTCAGCCGGTTAGAGCACGGCACTCATAATGCCGGGGTCGGTGGTTCGAGTCCACCCATAGCCACCATTTCCCGCGCCGCCGGAACGTCTGAATCATTCAGCGTTTCCGCAGGGCATCGCAAGCAGCGTGTCCGCCAGCCAGGTCGTCAGCAATTCGGCCGCCCGTCGACCGGCATCCGCATCGACCCCGACGCGCGCCAGGGCTCCGCAACCGGCCGCGAAACTGCGGCCTTTCATCAGTGCCTTCAGCAGCGCCGCCTCGTCGAGCGGCAGGGTACGAAAATACACCCGCTCCTCGCGCCGCCAGATCAGGCAATCGACGCCTGCCGGCAGGCGCTGTGGCGGCTCCAGGGCCGTACCCTCCTGCAAGGCGCGCCAGGCCTGCGGCACGTTCCAGCGCAGGCGCAGCACCTGCACCCCGGGCGCAAAGCGAAACCGCAGCCGCGGGAATTGCGCCGGCGGCACGCCGGCCAGGTCCGCCATCCTCAGGTGAGCCACGTCTGCGGCGTCGAAGGCCGCCAGCAGTGACCATTCAAAGATCGCCGTGGCGCGCAGCCAGGGCCGGCGCCGGTACCGCTCGTGATGCGCAAGGAAATCGGCCAGCGCATGGCCGAAATCGCGCAGCGTGAACGAGCGCGACGGACAAGCGGCGATGTAATCCGCTGCCAGGCGCGCAAAGCCGTCCTCGCCCAGCAAGCCGCACAGCAGCGGGAAATCAGCGGCCAGGGCCTCGGTCAGGCGCAGCCGGTAGGCGCTGTGGTAGACCGCCAGACGCCGGGCGGCGGGAAACGGATCGCCGTCCACGATCAGCCCGGGCGCCAAGGCCTCGCCGGTCAGCACGTGGCCGGCGAGGGCGCGCTGAAAATCGGCCAGCGCGTTCACGCCGCTTCGCGCCGGGCGGCGATGGCACGCGCCCGGTCCAGCTCGGCGATCAGCTCCGGCAGCGGCGGGATGGCGTCGTCGCGTTCGAGCAGCGTTGCCGCCGCCGCAAATCGCTGCGCCGCCTGCGCGTAAAGGGCCCAGACGGCCTCGCAGACCGGCGCGTCGTGGGTGTCGATCTTGAAGCCGTCCACGTCGCGGTGACCGGCGATGTGCAGCTGCACCACCCGCGCGGGCGGGATGGCCGCCAGGTAGCGCAGCGGATCGAAGCCGTGGTTGCAGGCGGACACGTAGACGTTGTTCACGTCTAGCAGCAGCAGGCAATCGGTTTCCTCGGCCAGGGCGGCCAGGAATTCCGACTCGGTGAGGCTGTTGCCGGCGGCGGCGAGATACGTCGATGGGTTCTCCAGAATCAGCCGGCGCCGCAGCCGATCCTGCACCTGCCGCACGCGGCCGGCGACGTGGGCGAGGCTCTCCTCGGTGTACGGTAGCGGCAGCAGGTCGTGCAGGTTGACGCCGTCGACGCCGGTCCAGCACAGGTGATCCGACACCCAGGCCGGCTCGATGCGGTCGATCAGCGCCGCCAGGCGGTCCAGATAATCGCCAGCCAGCGGATCGATGCCGCCGATCGACAGCGACACGCCGTGCAGCACCAGCGGAAAGTCGCGCCGCACGCGTTCCAGCACCTCCAGCGGCTTGCCGCCGGCGACCATGAAGTTCTCGGAAATCGCCTCGAACCAGTCGACGCCGGCCGGCGCCGCGGCCAGCAGGTCGGCGAAGTGTTCCTTGCGCAGGCCGAGGCCGAAACCCAGCGACGGTAACGCGGACATGGATCCTGCCCTAAACGCAGGACCGCGGCGCCGCCCCGGCCCGACCGCTCACTCGGACGCGACGGTGCCGCCGGCGGCCTTGCATTCCGCTTCGGTCATCGCCTTCACGCCCTTGCCCTTGCAGGCATTCTGGCCCTTGCAGGCATTGCTGGCGGTGGCGCAGTCGCTCTGACCCTTGCAGGCGTTCACACCCAGGCACTGCACCTTGGCGTCTTCGGCCTGGGCGCTCGCCGGTGCCAGGCCACCGGCGGCAAACAGTGCCGCCGCGGCGCCGGCGATCAGCAGACCCTGGGATTTACGTCCAGCCATGTCGGTTACTCCTTGGGAAGAATGAATGGGGAAACACCGCCCGGCAAAGGCGGCCAGGAAACCGCGGGCATGACCGCGGTCCGGGGCCTCAGATGCGTTGCCGGGGGCAACGTTACACGCTCGATGCAAATGGTAACTACGCCTGCCCCCAGGCGGCGCGCGAGTCTTTACGAGACAACCGCCATGTTAAAACCACGCTGGCAGGACAACCCGGCAGCGGCGCTGCGGGCGCTCGACGCGGCAAGCGCGAAATCGTCGCCGGGGATTTCAGCAACAACGAAGCACTGCCCGCGAACCGGCGCGGTCTTGACCCTGCGCCACCTGGCCGGTCAGCCGCTGGAGGAAAGATGTTGAAGACATCGTTGAAGTGCCGGCCGAGGTGGCGATGAGCGAAGCGTCCGCCGGGCGCTGTCCCTGGGCGCGCCGCGCGCTCGACATCGCCTATCACGACAGCGAATGGGGCGTGCCGCAGCATGACGATCGCCGGCTGTTCGAGTTCCTGATCCTGGAGGGTGCGCAGGCCGGGCTGTCCTGGTCGACCATCCTGAACAAGCGCCCGGCTTATCGGGCGGCGTATTGCGACTTCGACGTGGCACGCGTGGCGGCTTTCGACGACGCCGACCGGGCGCGGCTGCTGGCGGACGCCGGCATCGTGCGCAACCGGCTCAAGATCGATGCCTCGATCGGCAACGCGCCGTGCAGGCCGAATTCGGCAGCTTCGACCGTTACCTGTGGCAGCAGGTGGACGGCCGAGCGATTCACAACGTGTGGCATGAAATGTCCGCCGTGCCGGCCCGCACGGCGCTGTCGGATGCCCTCTCCGCAGACCTGAAGCGGCGCGGCTTCCGTTTCGTCGGCAGCACCATCTGCTACGCCTACCTGCAGGCGGTCGGCCTGGTCAACGATCACCTGCAAAGCTGTCCCCGGTGGGCGGCGCTGGTCGGTCGCTGAACGAATCTTCGGCGACTCGCCGCGCCGGCAGCCGACTGCCGCCGCCCCATCGCGGCCACGCTTGCGAGCCGGTGATGCGGGCGTTTTAATGCCCCCGCCCGGCGCGGGCCGGGTGTTTCCCGGTCCGCCGGCAACCCAAGCGGCAACTCAGGAGTAGTACCGTGAACGAATGCAACGGAGCTTTCAGGAAAGCCATCGCAGGGCTGCTCGCACTGCACATGGCTGCGTTCGGCCTGATCGCCAGCACCGCCCAGGCCGCCACCGTCAGCACGCAGATGCAGCTGTCGGCCGCTCAGGGCCAGGGGCTGCGTGACCAGGTCCTGCAGGCGCTGGCGCGCGACGACGTGCAGCAGCAACTGATCGCGCGCGGCGTGAATCCGGCCGATGCCCGCCAGCGCGTGGCCGCGCTCAGCGACAGCGAACTGGTGGACCTGCAGCAACACATGGATGCGCAGCCGGCGGGCAGCGGTGCACTGGCCGTGGTTGGCGTGGTGGCCATCGTGCTGCTGGTGCTCGACCTGGCCGGCGTTCTGCACGTCTTCAACCGCAGATGACGTGCCGCAGCAGCGCCGGCCGGCCACCGCTCGTCTGGCCGGCGCTGCTGATGACCTTGGCGCTGGTCGGCTGCACCCATCTGCAAACGCACCAACCGGCGCTGTCCTCCGCCGCAGAGCTCACTGAAACGCCGTTTTTCCCGCAACGCGAGTTCGAATGCGGGCCTGCCGCACTGGCGACCGTTCTGGGCGCCTCCGGAGTGCCGGTCGCGGCTGACGACTTGAGCCGTGAGGTCTACCTGCCGGGCCGCCGCGGCAGCCTGCAGGCGGAGATGCTGGCCGCCACCCGGCGCCACGGCCGAATCGCCTATCCGGTCCAGGGCCTGGCCGATGTGGTGGCGCAGCTGCAGGCCGGCTTGCCGGTGGTCGTGCTGCAGCGCCTGGGCGTCTGGCCACTGCAGACTTGGCACTACGCCGTCGTGATCGGCTTCGATTCCGCGCGGCGCGAGCTGGTGCTGCGCTCCGGCACCGAACGCCGTCTCGTCACCGGCCTGGACCCGTTCCTGCGCAGCTGGGAGCCGGGCGGCAACTGGGCGTTCGTGGCCCTGCAACCGGGTCGGTTGCCGGCGCAGGCCGATGCCCAGCGTTACCTGGCGGCGGTCGCCGCTGCCGAAGCATCGCTGCCGGTCGGGCAGCGCGTGGCGGCCTACCGCGCAGCCACGGCGGTCTGGCCGGCGCTGGCCACCGCCCACTTCGCGCTCGGCAACAGCCTGTACGCGCAGCGCATGCAGGCCACCGCCGAGGCGAGCTGGCGCATGGCAATCGTCCTGCAGCCGGGACATGCCGGCGCCATCAACAATCTGGCCGAACTGCTGGCCCGCAGCGGGCGCCGTGGTGAGGCGCTGACCCTGCTGGACCGGGCGCTGGCCAGGCGCCTGGAACCGGAGAGCCTGCGCCCGGTGCTGCAGCAGACGCGCCTGGAGCTGGCCGGCTCTCAGTCGGCGGCCGTCGCCCGCTCGAAGAAGGCCCGATAGCGCCCGCGCAAAAGTGCCTTGTCGAACTTGCCGACGGTGGTCTTGGCGATATCGTCCACCGCCAGGCAGTCCGGCAGCATCCAGCGCGGCAGGTGGCCTGCCAGGTGCTCGCGCAGCGCCGCCGGGTCGATCACCTGTCCCGGCCGGGCGCTGACCAGCGCCAGTGGCCGTTCGCCAAAGGTCGGGTGCGGCACGCCGATCACGCACACCTCGGCCACCGACGGGTGCTCCGAGAGGGCGTGTTCCAGGGTCAGCGCCGGAATCCTCTCGCCGCCGGACTTGATCATGTCCTTGGTGCGCCCGACAAACGCGATGCTGGCATCGGCAAAGCGCACGCCGACGTCGCCGGTGCGCAGCCAGCCGTCGGCAGTGAACAGCGCCCGGGTATTGGATTCGTCGCGAAAGTACTCGCCGATCACGTGCCAGCCCTTGAGCTGGATCTCGCCGGTCTCGACGCCATCGGCGGCCACCGGCGCGCCGTCCTCGCGCACCACGCGCACCTGCGCGCCGACGATCGGCAGGCCGCAGTTCCCGTCCAGCATGCGCGTGAAGGCGGTGTCCGGGTCCGCGCCGGCCAGCTCGTCGTAAAACGCCGCCGTGTGGTCGGCCAGCGACTCGGCCATGCCGTGCCCGCCGCAGCGCAGCTTCACGCCCATGGCCAGGAAGCGCTGCGCCATTTCGCGCGGCACGATGTCGCCGCCGAAGCCTACGTAGCGCAGGCTGGACAGGTCGTTCGGCGGCGGCGGCCAGCACCAGCTTGCCCAGCACCGGGTTGGCCATCAGCCGGGTCACGCCTTCATCGGCCACCAGCCGCGCCACCGCGTGACCGTCCGGGTGCACGCCGGGCAGCACCAGCTTGGCGCCGGCGATCATGCCGTCCATAGGCAGGTTGAAGGCGTGGGCGTGGAACATCGGCGGGATGATCAGCAGCACGTCGTCGCCGCGGTATGGGCCCAGCGACTGCGCCGACTGCCGTGTCAGCGCCCGCAGCACCAGGAAGCGGTTCGAGTACGGACAACCCTTGGGCCGGCCGGTGGTGCCGCCGGTGAAGCTGACGCACACGGTGGCGTTCTCGTCCACGTCGTCAGGGAAGGCGTAGTCGGCGGGCGCCGTGGCCAGTTCGGTTTCGTAGTCGAACAGCGGCGCGAGCGTGGTGGCCGGCGCCGGTCCATCGCCCAGCAGCAGGAAGGCGCGCACGGTATTGGCGCCGGCCGCCACCAGTTGCTCGGCCAGCGGCAGCAGCTCGGGATCGACCGCCAGCACCCGCACCTGCGCCAGGTTGCAGGTGTAGACCAGGGCCTCTACGTCGAGCCGGAAGTTCAGGCCCAGGTAGATCGAGCCCTTGCAGATCGTCGCGTAGTCGATTTCGAGGTGGCGGTGGGTGTTCCAGCCCAGAACGCCGACGGTTTCGCCGCGTCCGGCGCCCAGACGGTCCAGCACCTGTGCGGCACGCTGCAGGCGCTGATAGAACTCTGCATAGGTATAGGCAAAGCGGCCCTCGCCGGCGCTGCGGGCGACGATCTCGCGCTGCGGGAAGCAAATCGCCGCGCGCTCGACGATGTGTTTTACGAGCAAGGGTTCCATGCCTGTTCTCCTTCCTGTTCCTGATCTGTTTTTCGTCAATGCGATGGCACAAAACGCCGGCAACCGGCGCCGCGCGGGCTGCTAAACTGCGCCCCCCGCAAGTGAACGCCCGTTCGTGGGCGCACTTCTACACCCCAAGACCACGCCAAAACAACGCAGCCGGGGAGCAGGACATGAGCACCATCTGGGTCGACATGCTGGGCGTGCCGTTTCGGCAGACTTTCTATCAGGCCGGCGGCTACCGCACGCGCGCCATCGAGTGCGGCGACGGCCCGCCGCTGATCTTCCTGCACGGCACCGGCGGTCATGCCGAGGCCTACATGCGGAATCTGGCCGCGCACGCCGAGCACTTCCACGTCTACGCCATCGACATGCTCGGTCACGGCTATACCGACCACTACGACGGCGACTACACCATGCAGGTGTGGTCGGATCACCTGCTGGCCTTCATGGACACCATCGGTGCCGACAGTGCGTGTCTTTCGGGCGAATCCCTGGGCGCCATGGTGTCGGCCTGGACCGCCATCCGCCAGCCGCAGCGGGTCAAAAAGCTGGTGCTGAACACCGGCATCCTGGCGCCGCCCAACGCCAAGGGCAAACAGGAGCTGATCGACGCCCTGGAGCGCTCCAAGAGAGCCGCCGGCAACCTGACCATGGACGCGGTGCGCGCGCGCATGGCCTGGCTGATGGCCGAGCCGGACAAGACCCTCACCGATGAAGTGGTCGCCATCCGCTACGCCATCTATGCCCAGCCGGGCATGCAGCAGCACATGGGCAAGATCGCCGTCTCGACCTTGGGCCGCGTGGTGGACGACACCTGGACCTCGCAGTGGATGCGCCCGGACCTGATGAAGGACATCCAATGTCCGACCCTGGTGCTGTGGACGCGCCACAACCCCGGCCAGCCGGTGGAATTGGCCCAGGAGGCCATGCGCCACATCCCGGACGCGCGCCTGGTGGTGCTGGAGCAAAGCGCCCACTGGCCGCAGTGGGAAGAACCGGAACTGTTCAACCGGCTGCATCTTGATTTTCTGCGGGCCTGAGCGGCCAGCGCATTTCGACCGGAGAGGAAACCCATGAGTCTGCACACGCTGAGCTACGTCGGCTTCAACGCCACCGACCTCGACGACTGGCGCCAGTACGCCACCGGGGTGCTGGGCATGCAGGTGGTCGACCAGACGGGTGACGCGCTGCGCCTACGGATGGACGAAAAGCACCACCGCTTTGCGATCCACAAGTCGGCCACGCCGGGCTTTGCCTACAGCGGCTGGGACGTTGCCACGCGCGCCGAACTGGACCGCCTGACCGCCGAACTGACGGCGCTGGGGTATCCGGCAACTGAAGGCACCGAAGCCGAACGCACATTCCGCAAGGTGGTGGATCTGCGCGTGTTCACGGACCCGGGCGGCAACCGGGTGGAGCTGTTCTACGGGCAGCTGAGCGGCTGCCCGTTCACGCCGGCGCGCCAGTTCGGCGGCTTCAAGACCGGCGAGCTGGGTCTGGGGCACATCGTGTTCATGACCAGGAACATCGACGCCATGATGGCGTTCTATGCCGTTATCGGGCTCAAGATGTCCGACTACATCTTCATCAAGCCGGTGCAGTCCATGGCTTATTTCATGCACCTGAACGCGCGCCATCACAGCTTTGCGCTGCTCGGCGGCCCGCAGGACGTGTTCCACCACGTCATGATCGAAGCGAATTCGCTCGACGACGTCGGCATGGCCAACGAACTGGCCCTGCGCCAGGGCCGCACGGTGACCATGTCGCTGGGCAAGCACACCAACGACGAGGTGGTTTCGTTCTACACCATGACCCCGTCGGGCTTCGAACTGGAATATGGCTGCGACGGGCGCACCATCGACGATCAGGAAGGCTGGCAGGTGGTCGAGTACGACGACATCAGCTTCTGGGGCCACCTGGGCCCGCTGCGCGCGCCGGTATGAGGCCGCCACGATAGGTCTTTGCAGGCCGGGCGGGGCTAGAATGCACGTCGCTGCCGCCACGCCCGCGAGGGCTATCGCCATGAACCCTGCCGACTCCGACTCCCTGTTCGATGACGTTGCCGACCGCGTGGTCGCGCTGGGCAACGAGTTCCTGGACGCCAACCCGGAGGCCGACGCCTGGGAAATCGCGTCCGGCATGCTGTCCGGGATCGTGCACTTCTGGTTGTATACGCATCAGCCCTGCGCCGACCCGTCGTGCCGCTCCTGCGCCGAGATGGCCACTGCCGAAATGCGCCTGCAGCAGCTGCTGGGCGAGGCGCGCGAATCGGCCGAGGAGAGCTCGTATTTCCACTCGCCCTTCGACCGCAACGTCGGCAATGCCTGACCGGGCGACCGACCGCCTTGGCGCCGGCTGGGCCTGCCGGCCCGGCCTGTTGTTGCTGCCGCTGCTGCTCGCCGGCTGCATGAAAGAGCCGGTCATTCCGCTGCCGCCTCCGGCACCCAAGATCGTCGCGCCAGCGCGTGCAACATCGCCCGGCCCGCAGCTGACCTTCGATCTGGCGCCCGCGCAACAGGTGCTCGGCACGACCCAGGTGACGCGCGTGCGCGGCGACGAGACCCTGCTCGACATCGCCCGCCGGTTTCATCTGGGCTACGACGAGATGGAATGGGCCAACCGCGGCGTGGATGTGTGGTTGCCTGGCGACGGGCGGGAAGTGGTGTTGCCGGTGGCGCAGATCCTGCCGGAGGCACCGCGCAGCGGGCTGGTCGCCAATGTCGCGGCACGGCGGCTGTTTCATTTCCTGCCACCGGACGCTGCCGGCAGGCGGCGGGTGGTGAGCTATCCCATCGGCATCGGCCGCGAGGAGTATCCAACGCCTCTGGGCACGACGCGCGTGACCCGCAAGCGGGCCTACCCGGACTGGCGCGTGCCGGCCTCCGTGCGCAGGGCGCATGCGCTGCGTGGTGACCCCTTGCCGGCCGTGGTGCCCGGCGGGCCGGACAATCCGATCGGCACCCACGTGCTGGGTCTGGGGTGGCCGACCTACATCATCCACAGCACCAACAAGCCGTCCGGTACCGGGCTGCGGGTCACGCATGGTTGCCTGCAGCTGTATCCGGAGGACATCACCCAGCTGTACCGCCAGGCGGAGGTCGGGTCCGACCTGACCGTCGTGAATCAACCCATCCTGGCCGGCTGGCAGGGCGACCAGCTACTGCTGGAAGTGCACCGGCCGCTGGAAGAACATGCCATGACGGCAAGCGCCGGCGAAGCCGTCGCCGCGGTTGCCATTCGCAAGGCGCTGGCCGCCCGGGGCCGCAGCGATGCCGAGGTCGACTGGGGCCGCGTGCGTACCTACGTGCAGGCGCAGCCCGGATATCCACTGCCGGTGCTGCGCGACGCACCGGACCAAAGCGCCTATCTGGCAACGGCACCGTTGTATGCCGCGCCGGCCCAGCAGGCGCTCGCGCCGCCGGCACCGCCTCCGCCACAGGACGCCTGGTATCTGGATCTGGGCGACTACAGCGGCGAGAACAATGCCCGCAAGCTGGTGGCACAACTGCGCCACCTGGGGCCTCCGGTACCGGCCTCGCACCGGCCGTTCGCCGGCCGCCATCAGGTGACCGCCGGGCCTTTCGACGATCGCCAGCACGCCGAGCGCATCGCCCATCGCATCCAGGTGGAGCTTGGCCTGCGCGGCGAAATCAAGGCGCCGACCGATACTGGCGCCTAAGAGGGTGTTTACAAAATCATCCCTGTTTCGTATCCAACATATTGATCCAACGAATAAAAATTGGATTTTTTTCTTCTGAGGCATGCCATTGAGGATCGCTTTTAAATCAGCATGTTGCTGATTTTGTAAACACCCTCTTGAAGGATTGGTACGCCTTGCATCCAGTACTGCTGCACCGGAAACCCAATCATCGGTCGGGGCGTGACAGCCGCCGGCAATTCAGACGATGGTTTCGGCGGCCAGCAGCCCACACCGGCTCGGTGAGCCCCCGTTATTCGCGAAACGAAAGCGCCCAGCGGTCATGAGCGGCGTCGTCGGCAAAGGCGGCACTCCGCTTACGGTGTGACCATATGCGATTTTGCGGCCTCAGCTCGGCGCCGCAGAAAGGATTTGGCAGGGGCGGAATCGAACAACCCTAAGAACGCCGCTCCACTGCTCATTTGTTGAGGCCATGCCTCGCGTGAGTACCCCCAAAAATACCCCGCCCCTTTCTGGCCTTGCCGCGCTGCGCTGGGGATCGAGCACGGCGGCCGGGTCGGGTGGCGATGACATGGGCTGCGCGGCGCGGGCGATCGAGCGGGCGTTTTTCCTCTCTTTCTCTTACTCCTTATATATAGATTTTGTCCTGCGCAGATTCCGCGTTTTTTTCCTTCCACTCCTTTTTGATTTCCCCCCCACTGGCGCGCGCCCCCCGCCGGGGGCGCTTGCCTTCCCATGTCGTGACGTGGTGCACTCTTGTACAGTGATGCGCCTTAATCAAGCGAAATCAAAATCAGCGCCCGATTTCAAGGTTTCGCCGGCCTGAAAGCGTGCGTTCTCGCCCTGTCGCCCTCTTTCTGGTGCATGTCTTGATCTGGTGCTGATCGGCGGTGCGCGGCCGGCTGGCGGGCCACGGCGGGCCGCCCG
>LNAP01002543.1_pt1 | contig 18147 bp, 18 predicted proteins | sample 602601 | NCBI WGS metagenome assembly LNAP01 (sample SAMN02440304, study PRJNA202911) | soil metagenome | biome: Subtropical and temperate rainforests or woodlands; isolation source: soil samples (1 kg each in a 20% v/v slurry with milli Q water) were... ...
GGCCAGCAGAGCCAATCGATGGAACCGCCGCGCGATACGAGCGCGGCGGATAGGCAATCGCCAATCAGCGCATACTCCTCGATCCTTTCCATGAGGCTCCAACGGTACGCAGAAATCGCACCCTCGGCGACCGCGGCCATGTATGTTCAGATACCAGATACTCCTCGGACCGTCTGGCATCTGGCATCGGGTACCTATGGCGAAAGCACGATTCTTCCGCACCGCGGACGATCTTCGCAGCTGGCTGGCGACGCACCACGCCAGCGAAACCGAGCTTCTGGTCGGCTTCTACAAGAAGGAGACGCGACGAGCCAGCGTCACGTATTCGGAAGCGCTCGATGAAGCGCTGGCGATCGGTTGGATCGACGGCGTGCGGCGCCGCCTCGACGACGAGAGCTACTCGATTCGATTCACGCCGCGAACGCCGAAGAGCATCTGGAGCAAAGTGAACATCAAGCGCGCGGGCGAGCTCATCGCGTTGGGGCGGATGCAGGCGGCCGGGTTGGCGGCGTTCGAGAAGCGCGACGAGAAGCGCGCCAACTCGTACTCGTACGAGCGAGAGATGGCGGCGTTCGGCCCGGCGGAGGCAAAGGCACTCGCGGCGGACAAGAAGGCGTCGGCGTTCTTCGAGGCACAGCCGCCGGGATATCGGCGCGTCGCGACGCATTGGGTCGTGAGCGCGAAGAAAGCGGATACGCGAGAGCGACGCATGGCGGCGCTGATCGAGCTTTCTCGAAAGGGCGAGCGGCTTGGTTTGCTCTCGCCGAAAGCGAAGCAGAGGCAATAGGGTTCCGCTAAGAGCAGATCCCTCGGTCGCTGCGCTCCCTCGTGATGACGGCTACCGGGACGCTCCTTCGTGACGACGATCAAGTAAGCGATCTGAAAAGGAAACGCTCGCTGTCCAATGGCGTACAACAATGTTGTTGCCGCCCCGGGTAGCCACTCTCATACTTCAAAGCCTGACGGCCGTTCTACCCTTTCGTGCAGCCTCATCCATGACGAAACGCTTTCTCTCGTTCGCACTTTCGCTCACTGTCGCCGTGCCGGCGCTGGTACCTGCGCAGCAGGACAAGCCGGCCGTCGCGGGCGCACCGCCGGCGATGACGACCCCACTCCCGGTCGACCCAAAGATCAAGATCGGGACGCTGCCGAATGGGCTTCGTTACTACATCCGGAAGAATCTCAAGCCGGAAAAGCGCGCCGAGCTTCGCCTCGTCGTGAATGCCGGGTCGGTGCTGGAGACCGACGATCAGCTCGGGCTGGCGCACTACGTCGAGCACACGGCCTTCAACGGCACGACGCACTTCGCGAAGAACGACCTGGTCAAGTACCTCCAGTCGATCGGCGTCCGGTTCGGCGCCGACTTGAACGCGTACACGGGCTTCGACGAGACGGTGTACATCCTTCCGATTCCGACCGACACGGCGCGCATCGTCGAGCAGGCGTTCACGATTCTCGAAGACTGGGCGCAGGGGCAGCTGTTCGACTCCACCGAAGTGATCAACGAGCGCGGAGTCGTGCGCGAAGAGTGGCGCTTGGGCAAAGGCGCTGGTGATCGCATGCTGCACCAGTGGCTCCCGACGGCGCTCAAGGGCTCGCTGTATGCCGAGCGTCTGCCGATCGGTAATGAGCAAAGCATCATGAGCGCGACGCCGGCGCGGCTCAAGTCGTTCTACAAGACGTGGTACCGTCCCGATCTGCAGGCCATCGTCGCAGTCGGCGACTTCGACGTCGCGGCGATCGAAGCGCAGATCAAGAAGCACTTCAGCAAGATTCCGAAGGCGGTCAATCCGAAGAAGCGTCCCGTTCCGAACGTGCCGCCGAACAAGGAGCCGCTCATAGGGATCGGCTACGATAAGGAAGCGACTGGATCCGACGTCGAGTTGATCTTCAAGCTGCCGGTCGAGCAGACGCGCACTGTCGGCGACTACCGTCGCGACCTGATGCAGCGGATGTACCTCGGCATGCTCAACACGCGTCTCGACGAGATCTCACAGAAACCCGACGCGCCGTTCCTCGGCGCCGGCGCATCGAAGGGCAGCTGCGGCGGCTGCACGCTCAATGCCGCCGTCACGGCGCGTCCCGAAACCGGTGCCTGCACCACCAATGCCTGCTGAACAACGGCAGTGAAGCTGTGTCCTGAAGCCGACCACAAGAAACAAGTAAACTGGAGAGGAAACCGCCATGGCAAAGATGATCCTTCACGACGCTGAGGCGAGGCGTGCCCTTGCACGAGGAGTCGGCAAGCTGGCTGCGGCCGTGGAATCGACGCTCGGCCCCAAAGGCATGAATGCCATGGTCGACCGGCCGATCGGCACGCCCATCGTCTCGCGCGACGGCGTCACCATCGCCTCGGAGATCGAGCTGCCCGACCGCTTCGAGAATATGGGCGCGCAGGTGGTGCGCGAAGTCTCGATGCAGACCAATGAGGTCGCGGGCGACGGCACGACCACCGCGATGGTGCTGGCCAACGGCCTGATCCAGAACGGCGTTGCCGCTCTGGAGCGGGGCGCCAAGCCGGTGGACCTGTGCCGCGGCATCGACAAGGCCGTCGATCTTGTGGTGGAAACGCTAAAAGGCCGCGCTCGGCCGGCCACCGATCGCAAGATGCTGGAGGCGGTGGCAACCATCGCGGCCACCGATCCGCACCTTGGCAACCTGGTGGCCGAGGCGCTGCATCAGGTCGGCCGTGACGGGATCATCTCCTCGGAATACGGCCTGACCATCGAGACCACGTTGGACGTGGTCGAGGGCATGTCGTTCGACCGCGGCTATATTTCCCACCATATGGTGACGGACATCGAGAAGATGGAGGTGGTGCTCCACGAGCCCTATATCCTGCTCACCGATCTCAAGGTCCGCACCCCGCAGGAGATCGCCGGCATCCGCGCCGCGGTCGCGGAAACCGGACGCACCCTCGTCATCGTCGCGGAGGAAATCGCGCCCGACGTCGTGGTCACGCTGCTGGGCGACGGCAATCGCGGCAAGGTGCTGGTGGTCAACCCGCCGGATTACGGCCATTGGCGCAAGGCGATCATGGACGACCTCGCCATCATTACCGGCGGCAAGGTGATTGCCCGCGATCTCGGCGGCCGACTCGAGGACGTCACGCTGGCCGATCTCGGTACGGCTCGTCAGGTCCGCGCGAGCGCACGCGAAACCGTCATCGTGCGTGGTGGCGGAGATGCCGAAGAGATCTCGGCCCGCCGGTCGCAGGTGTCCCGCCAGCACGATCTCGCCCCGCCGAACATCGAGCAAGACAAGCTGAAGGAGCGGCTCGCCAAGCTGTCGGGCGGCACCGCCGTGATCTATGCCGGCGGCGTGACGCCGGTGGAGCAGAAGCGCAAAATCCAGCTCATCGACGACGCGCTGAACGCCACCCGCGCCGCGGCGGAAGAAGGCATCGTCGCCGGAGGCGGTACGGCCCTGCTGCAATGCACGCCGATCGTCATCGCCAAGCTCGGCAACCTCAACGGCGATGTTGGCGAGGGAATCCGGCTGGTGCGTGAGACGCTGTCGCGCCCGGCCGCCTTCATCGCCCACAATGCCGGCTACGACCCCGACACCATCGTCGGCAAGCTGTTAGCGGCGCCGGACGGCATTGGCTTCGATGCCGCGTCGGGCGAGATGACGGACATGATCTCGGCCGGCATCGTCGATCCGGTGCGTGTCACCTACACCGCACTACGCAATGCGGCTTCTGTCGCAACTCTCGTGCTCACTACCAATACGCTGGTGGCCGACATCACCGATTATGTCGACCCGACCGCTGGCCCGGCGCTGGGCGGCGGGGCCGAAAAGTTGGGCCGCGCATGATCATGGCGACCCGCCGACGGACGTCGCTCCCGCCGCGGGTCGCCTCTCCCGGACCGCAAGGGCGGGACCACCGTGATGTTTCGCCAGCCCCGATCTGGAGAGGGCCGCGACTACGGCTTCAAAGGGAATCGAAATGAGAAAATATGTCGCTGAATTCATCGGCACCTTCACCCTGGTGTTTTTCGGCTGCGCGACCGTCATCTTCATGCGTGAGGAAGTCGGGCTGCTCGGCGTTGCCTTCGCCTTCGGGCTTTCCGTCGTGGCGATGGCCTATGCCATAGGCCCGATCTCCGGGGCGCATCTCAACCCCGCGGTGAGCCTCGGTGCCGTGGTCGCCGGACGCCTGCCGCTCAGCGATTTCGCCGGGTATGTCATCGCCCAGTTCCTCGGCGGCATTGCGGCAGCGGCAGTGCTGTACGTCATCGCCTCGGGACGTGTCGGCGGCTTCGACGCGGCGGCCAACGGCTTCGCGCAGAACGGCTGGGACAAATACGGCATGATGTCGGCCTTCCTTTTCGAGGCGACGGCGACCTTCCTGTTCCTGACCGTGATCCTCGGCGCGACGCAGCAGGGCGCTTCCGCCATCTATGCCGGGCTGGTCATCGGCCTCACGTTGGTCGCCATTCATCTCGCGGGCATTGCGGTGTCGGGCGCCTCCGTGAACCCGGCGCGCTCCTTCGGCCCGGCCCTATTCGCGGGTGGTTCGGCGATGTCGCAGGTTTGGCTCTATTTCGCTGCCCCGTGCCTCGGCGCCATCCTTGCCGGCGTGCTGTTCCGCTTGGGCGTAACGCGCCAGGTGGTGCCGGCCTGAGGGCGGTTTCGAACCCCGGCAGACCCGTCTCGTACGGATCCGCCGGGCACTGCGGCAAGTGACGCCAGATTGGAAGCGTGCTAAAAATCGCAACAAATAGAGCGGCATGCTTTCGCCAGGATATGACATCCAAAGCCATGCTGTCAGAATAAAAATAACAGGAGGGAACGGTGGTCTATATCATCACCAAGAATGACGGCCCTCGCAAAGAGGACGTCGCCGCCAAGAAATTCATCGAGAGTAACCGCACGACTATTGATCGACTCGCCAATCATCTCTCAGGTGGACGCTGGCAGGACATCAAGAAGGCGCGACACGCGCAGGTGCCGGTGGTCGAACAGGACCGGAGAAGCTTCTCGGGCTACACGCCCGTGGGACGAGCCGAGTCGTCACGGCCCTATATCCGCATCAGCCTGAACAACCGCGTTGTCGTCGCCGATGAGGAGACCAGCCGCCAGGTGCTGTTCCTCGGCGAAATGCGGCGGGGTGCGGCAGGCCGCGTCTTCCGCCTCGCCACGCGCGAGAACGGCTTCTTCGCCCCCCTGACCTACGAGATCCTTGAACTGCTGGCCGGGCTTGATGGCCTCGTGCTGGGCGAAGACGATGCGGAGGAACCGTTCAAGCGGGAACTCGCCGCGCGCCTTGGCTTCGGTGCGATGGACGGCGCCTGAGCGAGTCTGATCGACGAACCCTTCGGTCGGTTTTGCGCGAACGCCAGCGTCGCTGATGCGAGTGCATTTACGGGATACTCGGATGCAGACGGAAGCGCCCATGGTCAAGCTGCCGCTTCAGTTCAAATCGTCCCTACCGCCCGCCCGTCCGGACGAGGATGAGGAACCGATGGCCGAGGCGGCCGGCACCGCGCCCTATGACGCGAGCGCGACCATGAAGGCATGGGAGCGCTTCGTCGCTTCCGACCGTATGCCGGCGGCCGGCGGCATCGTGCGCGGCGTCATCGAGCGCTCCTGGCAGCGTAGCGTGCGATCCGGCGTCGACGCGCGCGGACGCGGCAGCGTCCTCATCGCTTCCGTCGACGAGGTGGACGGACTGCGGCGTCGCAATAGCGAATTGCTGGCGGCGGCAGGCAAGACGTTCGAACGGATCGCCGAGATACTGGGCGATACCGCGACGATGGTGGTCATCACTGATCACCAGGGCGTCATCATCGAGACCAGCGGCGATCCGCGCACCATCGATTCCGGGCATGACATCCGTCTGGAAGTCGGCGCGAACTGGGGCGAGACCGTGACCGGCACAAACGGCATCGGCACGGCGCTTGTTACGGGAAAGCCGGTCTATGTCCGCGCGGCCGAACATTTCTGCGAGGGCGTGAAGGCCTGGACCTGCATCGGCGCGCCGATACGCAACCCGCTTGATGGCAGCATTCTCGGTGTCATCGATTTTTCCGGTCCGCAGGACATCTTCCACCGCCACAATATCGCGCTGGGCATGATGGCGGCGAGCCATATCGAACTCGCTCTTGCCGACCAGACCCGGATCGAGCGAGTGCGGCTGCTCGAACTGTGTCTATCCCGGCTGAAGGGGGCGGAGCGCAGCGACGGCTTCGTTATCCTCGATCGCTTCGGCCGCATCATCCACCATTGCGAAACCGCCGCGGCGCGTTGGCGCGTCCTGAACCCCGATTCCGATCTCAGGATCGGCGACAGGCTGGTGGATTTCAACGGAGATGTCTGGCCGGACAAGATCGCCGGCTCCGTCACCCCCGGCATCGACATGGAGCGCATGGAGCCGCTGATGTTCGACGGCGCATTCTCCGGCGCCATGCTGCTGCTGAGCTCGCCCGCTCGCGCGGCGGTGCCGGCACGGCCCTTGGTCCATGGCATGCGACAAGCCATAGAAGCCGCGAAGGCAGCCATCATTGGCGACAGCGAAGAGTTGTTGGAGGCTATCGATCGGACCGAGCGTGCAGCGCACGGAAAGACCTCGATCCTGCTGGAGGGCGAGACTGGGGTCGGCAAGGAGTTGTTCGCCAAGCTCGTCCACGCCGTAAGCCAGGAAACTGGTAAGGAACCTTTCGTCGCCTTCAACTGTGGTGCCGTGTCGAAGGAACTGCTCGGCAGCGAACTGTTCGGGCACGGGCCGGGCGCCTTCACCGGAGCGACGCGGGAAGGACGCGCGGGGCGTTTCGAGGTCGCCAATGGCGGCGTGCTGAGCCTCGACGAGATCGGCGAAATGCCGCTGGATCTGCAGCCGTATCTATTGCGCATTCTCGAGGAAAAGGTCGTCTACCGGATCGGCGAAAGCAAGCCGAGGCCGATCAATGTGCGCCTCGTGGCGTCCACCAATCGCAATTTGAAGATCGAGGCAGCCGAGGGACGGTTTCGCAAGGACCTCTATTTCCGCATCGGCGCGGTCAAGATCACCATTCCCCCGCTGCGCAAGCGGCACGGAGACATCGCCTTGCTAATCGACCATTTCAACCGTGAGATCGCCGACACCTATGCCATGGAGCCATTGCGCTTCCAGCCGTCCGTGCTCGATCTGTTGGAGCGTTATGAGTGGCCAGGAAACGTGCGCGAACTGCGCAATCTCGTGGAGAGCCTTGCCTTGATGTCGACCGACCGCAATGTCGGCGTCGACGATTTCCCCGAGGATTTCATCGAGGAGCTTCGGCATCTGGGCGCAGAAGGGCAAGTCGTCTCTCCGCCGGCCGCGGCTACCTCGGGCGGCGCCGAAATCTCTCGGATAGACGAAACCGAGCGCCGGCTGATCGAGAAGACCCTGGCCGCTTCGGGGGGGAACACCTCGGTGGCGGCCGATCGGCTCGGAATTTCGCGCAGCACGCTCTACCGCAAGCTCCAGCAATACCGGGCGAGCGAATGAGGCTAGAGGCATCGAGAGCGGACGGCGAGACGATCATGGATGGGTCAGGGCCCAATGCCGGCCTCTCGGTCGCCACTGCGACGGCCTCGAAGATCATCGCGCATGCCGATCGCGACATGGCATTCGTGGTACGCCTGTCCGGCGAGAGCCTTGATCTGCTGTCACGGCACTTCATCGCCTTCATAGAGGCCGAGCTTGCCCGAGCGGGCGTGGTCTATGGCGACCATCCGCTGCTGCGCCTGTTCGTCGAGACCCACAGCCGCGAGCTCACAGAATTCGTCTTGAACGGCATTGGCCTGCGGCATCGCCTCGAGTTGCGGTTCGTCACGCATATGGATGGCGAAGCCGCCCAGTTGCTTCGATCCGACCTCTGGGACTCGCTGCGCGGCTATATCGAAGCGGCCGAGGGCCATTTCCTCTCCGGCCTCGGCGGCATGCGCGAAATACTCGCGGAAATCGAGGAACTGCGGGGATCAGTCGGGAAGCCCGCGGATGATGGAGGCCGAGCCTTATGAGCCAAGACATCCGCAGCCAAGACGCCCGCGAATTGTTCGTTCGGCGCATGGAGATCGTCCAGGAGATTGCGCGCCTCAATGCCCGCCAGCTCCACGACCAGCAGATTCTGAGTGGCCGACAGCTTGAACTCGCGGCCTACGAAAGGGACGCCGACGGCGATACGGCAACGCTGTGCGAGGCACGTGCGCAGGTGGAGGCAACGACCGCGCGCCTCGCTGAGGACGCCGTTGAGTTGGAATTGTGGGACGGACAGCTGGACGACATCGACCGGCGGATTTCCGGCGGGCGAGAGGAGCCAGTTGGACGGCCAAACCAGGATAAGACACCATGAGTGCTATGGAAGCCGACGTCTCGACGCTGTTCGCGCTCTTGGCGCGACATTGGCAGTTTGGGCCCGGCGTCGAGTCGTCGGCCTTCGATGTCTCCGGGCGGAGCGCTGCCTTCGCGCTGGCCGATGGCACGCTCGCCCTCGCTACGACAGAGGACGAGGAGAGCGCAAATTCCCGCTGGCGGGTATCGATCGAGAACGGGCGCGCGACGATTTCGCCGCGACGTCGCCCGGTGCCCGCGCCAACCATCGTGCGGATCGACGTGGCGCCGATCCGCGTGGCGCCGTTCGCGGGCCGCGGCTTTCTCGCCGGCGGCGCCAGCGGCAGGCTGGTCGCCATCGCGCCGGATGGCACGGTTCAGGCGATTGTGGACTTGGACAGCGGTCCGGTCGATGCGATCCGCGCCGCCTCAGGGCATGGCGTCTTCGTTGCCGCAGGGGGGCTGGTCGCCCGGTATGACGCTCATGGTCCGATGGCGCGCGCCGTCTGCCGCTACGAGGATCCGCTCCGGGCAATGGCACCATCGCCGGATGCCCGCCGCGTCGCGCTTGGCTTCGACGGGTTCATCGCCATCGAGCCAACCGAAGACGATGGTCCCGAGCGCCTCGCCTTCGATCTCGGGCCGGCACAGGCCCTGGAATGGTCCTCGGACGGCTGCGTCATCGCGGTGGGTCTCGCACGAGGCGGCATTGCGCTGATCGAACTCGAAACGCGGCGAGTATTGCGCCTGCCCGATTATCCGGCCGCAGTAGGCACGCTGGACTGGGCTACCGATTCCCGGCTGCTCGCCACGAGTGGCGCCTTCCGCGCCATCGTTTGGAACCTTCGTGAGGGTGATAGCAAGCCGAGGACAATCGAGACAGGCCGTGCGACGTTCGTCGCTGTCACAGTTGCCCGCCTGCATCCGCACCGCTCGCTGCTCGCCATCGGCTACGAGAACGGCACGATCGTGATCACCCGGATCGGGGATCGTGACGAACTGGTGGTGCGCGATCCCTCGCCCGGCACCATAGGCGACCTGCACTGGTCACCCGACGGGGAGCATCTGGCTTTTCATACGTCACGAGGGAGCGCCGGCATCCTGAACCTGCCTACCCACATGTTCAAATGAGCCTACGACTTCAAGTTGACCCCGCGACCATCGAGAGGAGCGCACGCCATGCCCAATGACACCGAGACTGAGAGCAAGGACGGCTTTTTCACCGAGATAGCCGAATTGGCGGAGCGAATGATAGCCGCCCACGGCAAGGATTTCTCGATGGGAGCATTCATCCTCGGCGCACGTTTCATCGCTGAAGATAAGATCTCCGAGAAGAAAGATGCGGCGACTCAAAATTGGCCAGTGCCGTCCTGAACAAACGGGATCGTCCCCTATCGAGCGGAGCAACGTCACCCCAAGTCCTCGCTTTGGCGCGTTGCAGACCTGACCGAGGATCTGGCTTTCGATCTCCGGAACGCTCTCACGATGTTCTCCGCCCAGCGACATGAGCTCTGGCATAGCGACGGTGCGTAAAATCAATGCCTTGCTTCAATCAGATCTCGCGTCGTCGCCAAAGTTATCGTGCAATCGGGAGAGCTCCGACGCAGCTTATTGAATCCGCTTGCTCGAAGCATTCCCAGCGAGTGGTACCATCAACGCTTCGAAAACGTCCCTGAATCCGCTCAGAAACGATCAAGATGTCGCGAATATTGCATGTCTCAGCGTCGGGTGCTTCCGGCTCCTCACCAAGCGATAACCGCCGTCGAACCGAGTGGGCGGTCGGGCTCGTCTTGGTGATTACAAGCGGTCCGGTTCAAAGAGCTTGTGAAGTTCCGACCGAGGCTCCGCGGAGGCCTTCTTCCCGGGAAGGCGGGCTTCACCGCCTCGTCCATGATCGGTTCGATCCTGCTCGGTGCGCTGGTGTTCTGCAATGTGTCGGGCTTGGCCCTCTATGTCGCGCAACTCGCCATGCCTACCGGCCCAGAAACGCTGACATTCCTCGACATCAACATGTCGGCCGCGAATGCCGGCATCGCGCTCCGCGCTATCATTGGCGGGCTGGTGGCAGAATCCCGGCTGGGGCTCGGCGCGACGCCATGGGTCGGCGCGATCATGGTCGGCGCCGGCCTCCTGCTGACCTTGTGGAGCGGCTCACTCGACAAGAGCGAGGCGCGCGCGAGCTCCTGCATCATGAGTGATAACTGTATCGTTCCCCGACTTGTGCCGCAGCGGCCAGAACAACTTCGAAGTCGGCAAATAGGCTATCGCGAAATTCGATAATGTCATCGCTTGCAGCTCCCGCTGCAGACTCTCGCCTTCACACCATTCAGGAACAGATCTACCGCGGATATGGCGGCACGGTCGATTTCGTGGGGTTCGAGAGGTTTTCTGAGACCAAGGACGATCTCCATATAGAGATTTCCACGCAGGATCCCGATGAACTGCTGCGCTGCCGACTTGGCATCATCGACGTGGATTTCCCCACGGGCGTGAGCCTCCTTTAGAAGGCCGGCAACCCATTCCGCACCGCGGTCCGGACCGGTCCTGTAAAAGGAGGCAGCGAGTTCGGGAAGGCGCGAGGCTTCGCTGACAACCGCCCGATAGACCCCAACCATTCTGCGCGACATGATGATATTCAGAAAGCGCCGGGAAAAATCCATCAGGGCGTCCTTTAGGTCTTTCCGCACTGCTCCGTCGGCCAGGAGTGGACCGAACATTTTGTCTGAGTTTTCCGAGACCAGAGCAATGAAGAGCCGGTCCTTGCTTCCGAACATGGTGTAGATATTCCGTTTCGAGCCGCCGATGCGCTCGATCACCGCATCGATGCTGGCTGCGGCATATCCCTGCTCGAAAAACACCGCCGCCGCCGCGTCCAGAATCGCAACACGACGCTCCTCCTGCGGCGGGCGTTTCATTTTCACAGGCTGTTCCACCTTGCAGTTCTCCAAATCCCTTGACTGGTAACCTACGTTACCATATAAATCGGGTCAAATGGTAATGTCCGTTACCGTCTATGACTCGTGTGCGAGACTCGGAGGTCATCAGGTTCCTGAACGCGAACGGATGCCTTCGGGACCATTCGCGTCAGGAGAGAAAGAAGAATGGCTGCCCCCCATCCCACTGCCGCGCCGCGGCCCATGCCGATCGGGACGCCGCCCCTGACCACGCGGGCGATGATCGGCCTGCTCGGGATATTTCTCGCGGCGATGATGGCCGGGCTCAACGGACGCAGCGGCTCGCTCGGCCTTGCCGATGTCCGCGGCGCACTCGGCTTCGGATCGGACGAGGCGTCCTGGCTGAACACGCTCTATTCGGCAGGCGAGCTTGTCGCCATGCCGTTCACAACATGGTTCGCGATCACCTTCAGCGTGCGGCGGTTCCATTTGTCCATGCTGGCTCTGTCGGCAGTGATCGCGGTCGTGCTTCCCCTTACCGTCGATCTGAACCTGCTGTTAATCTTGCGCCTGGTCCAGGGAATGAGCGCAGGCGCGCTCATTCCGCTGCTGATGATGATGGCGCTGAAAACGTTGCCGCCGTCTATCCGTCTGCACGGCCTTGCGCTCTATGCAATGACCGCCACCTTCGCCCCGAATGTGGCGATCTGGATCGTCGGTCAATGGACCGATGTCGTCGCGGACTGGCGTTGGCTCTACTGGCAGTTCGTTCCGGTGGCAGTAGTGTCGGGCGCGCTCGTCGCCTGGGCCCTGCCGCGGGAACCGATCGTTTGGAATCGGTTCTCCTCCATCAACTGGATGGGCCTCCTGACCGGCATTCCCGGGCTGCTCCTGCTCGCTGTGTCTCTCGATCAGGGCAACCGGCTCGACTGGTTCAATTCGCCGCTCATCTGCAGCGCCATGACGATCGGTTGCATCTGCCTGGTCGCCTATGCCGTGGTGGAGTGGTCGCATCCGGCACCCTTCATCAAGTTCCAGCTCCTGGCGCGGCGCAACCTTCATCTCGGCTTCACGATCTTCATCTTCATGCTGATCGTGTTCCTCTCCGGGGCAGTGCTACCCTCGTCCTTCCTGGGGACGAACTGGGGTTACCGGGCGCTGCAGAGCGCCCCGATCGGGTTGCTCATCGGGCTTCCGCAGCTTGTCGCCGGCTCGCTGGTGGCGCTGCTTCTTTATAAGAAATGGGTGGACGCGCGCTATGTGTTCGCCGCCGGTCTCGCGCTGATCGGCATTTCCTGTTTCCGGGGCGCCCAGGTCGATGCGAACTGGATCTGGGAGCAGTTCGTGCCCGTGCAGATCATGCAGGCGATCGGGCAGCCTATGGCTGTGGTGTCGATGCTGTTCCTTGCGACCAGTGTCGTCCAGCCGATGGAAGGTCCCTATGTCTCCGGCTTCGTTAATACCTTGCGCGCGCTTAGCACGCTTCTTGGAGGTGCGTTCATCAACCACCTGACGGAAGTCCGGCAGCACTTCCATTCCTATATTCTGGTCGACCGTTTCGGCGATATTGGCCAGAGCCTTCCGCAGATAGCCGATCCCACGGCGCTGACTACGGCGATCAACACTCAGGTCCTGGCGCTGGCGACCGCGGATGTCTACCGCATCCTCGGCTACCTCGCGCTGGCCCTCGTGCCCCTGCCGCTGATGATGCAGTTTATCCCTGCGCCCAATTCCACTCCTCAGCCCGAACCGTCACCGCAACCCCTTCCGAGTCACGGATAACAACATGTCGCGCCTTTTCAGGCTTTCCGTCGGTGGTCTTGCGCTGGCCGCCTCCGTCGCCAGCTATCTCTACTTCAATCGGCCCGAAGCCGCATCTACACAGCAGACAACGCAGGACGCCTATATCCAGGCCGATTTCACAAATGTCGCCTCGCGGGTTGCGGGCATCGTCGAGACGGTTCTCGTCGAGGAAAACCAGACGGTCCGGAAAGGCGACATCCTGGCGGTTCTCGACGACCGCGATCTGAAGATCGCGGTCCAGAACGCCGAGGCCGTCGTCGCCGCCGGCGAGGCAAATCTCAAGACCCTACGCGCACAGATCCAGCAACAGGGCGCGCTGATCACCCAGGCGGAAGCGGCGATCGACGCGGACGACGCCGCTCTCACCCTGGCGCGTGCAACCGAAAACCGTTCGCGGAGTCTTGTGGAGCGGAACACCACCTCCCGGCAGAGCTATGACGAGGCGGTATCGAAGCTGGAGACGGCGGTCGCCACCCGCGCAAGCCATGTCGCCGCGCTGGAAGCGGCGAAAGGGCAACTCGACATCCTGAACGGTCAGTTGGAAGGCGCTGCAGCAGCGCTGGCGCAGGCGAACGCCAGCCTGGAGGAGGCTCGGCTGAAGCTATCCTACGCTACGATCACCGCGCCGATCTCCGGCACCATCGGCCAGAAGGCGATACGGACCGGAGCCTATATCGCGGCCGGGACGACATTGCTGTCGATCGTGCCGCTGGACCGGCTTTATGTCCGGGCCAACTACCGGGAAACGCAACTGGCCCGCGTTCGGTCCGGCCAGAGGGTAGAGATCACGGTGGATGCGCTGCCGGGTCAGATATTCAAGGGCACGGTTGAAAGCCTCGGTCCGGCCAGCGGGGCCAGCTACTCGGTGATCGCCTCGCAGAACGCCACCGGAAACTTCACCAAGATCGCGCAGCGCCTACCTGTCCGCATCCGCATAGAACAGGGCCAGCCCGGCATCGAGGCGGTCCGGGTCGGCATGTCCGTGGTCCCTAAAATCCTGATCGAATAGAGCCCCTGCCCGGAAGAAAGAATGGAGGAAAGCACGTCCAAGGAGGCCAATTGCCGGAAAGAGGAACGCAACTGGATCATCGCGGCGGTGGTCGGATGCGTGCGACGGTACGGATGCCAGAACACCTCGAAGGAGCTGATCGGCGAAGGGGCTAGTATGTGAATAAGCGCGGAGCTGGGATGCCGGCGAGAAACTGTCTAACTCCTTCATTCAGAACATAAATTTCGAAGATGGCTGGGGTCCCGATCGGCGCCGATCGAGACGTCAGCCGACACCAGATTCGTGAAGTTAATTCAATGTGTTGAAAGCCAGCTGAGGTGATGTCCGGCTTGGGCGCTTTCACAGACCGAGAGAAGCGGTTCGGTGCGGGCTGAAGGAAAACGGGTCTCGCTCGGCCGGCAAGTCGCCTTCTCCGAAGCGCGGCTTGTCGACTCGGAGGGGCGGCTCTGCGCGTCCGCAACCTCGACGCTGCTCGTGTTCCCGATCGATCCGGGAACTGCTTAACAGAGGCCGATCACGGCGGATTGTAGCGAACGCGACCTTGAAGGGCTTCTGCCGGGCACTGGTAGTTTGAAGCCAGAGTTGCAGATGGAGAGTAGCGCATCCAACAGGATTCGAGTATTTGGCCTCCACCTTCCGAGCCATCAGCATACAAGCTCCTTGCTGGTTAGCTCGCCAAGGCCAACTGCGGCTCAGCAGCGTTTGTCCGATAGCGCCCACGCGGAATGAATTGTACCACCGACGAAGGTGGTGCTTCTCCGCGCATTAGCATTTCAATGTGATCCCCAACCCGGTTGGCTGCGTCCACCAAAAGCAAATCCACGCGCTTCAGGATGTAGCCACCGGTGACGCCGCCAACGCGATGTCCGAGAAGCGCGGCGATCGTGGGAATTGTTGCTCCGAGCTCCTCGGCAATTCCAGCAAAACTGTGCCGCAGACTATGGAGCGTCACGCCCTCAAGCGGTCCAGCGGCTGGCACCGGCTCACCACGCGCAGTGGCGGCTGTTTCGGCCATAACGCGCGCCGTCTTCTGCACAGTGCGCCACAGACCGGGCAGACCTTGGTAGCCGTCCGCGTCCGGGCCGGCGGGAAAGACGTAGTCGGCGATCGCGGCCCGAGCCTCTAGGACGGCGAAAGCTGCGCGGCTGAGCGGTCGCAGCGAAGGCCCTGTCTTCGTTTCACCGAGGGCCAGGCAGGTGCCGTTGGCGTCGACTTCATCCCACTTCAGATTCGAGCACTCTCCACGACGAAGTCCGATCAGTGCAATAAATCGGATGGCCGCGAGACCGATGGGATTGTGCATCGGCTCGTCGTTGCGATCACGCCGCTGCTCCAACTCTTCGAGCGCCGAGGCCAATGTCCGATATTGTTCGCCCGTGAGCAGCGCCTTCTTCTGTGCATCTGCGAACCGCTTTACGCCGCGCACCGGATTCTGGTCGACATAGCCATTGTCTTGGCCCCAGGCGAACACCGCTCCAAGGAGCCCAAGCGTCCGCGTGAGTGCTCCTTTGCCGCCCCGCACGATTGATCGCCGACGTGGTCCCAGCTTCTCATCCCGAGCCGTCTTGCCGGTTACGACCCCGATCTTGAAACCTTCGATGTCCGTTCGCGTCACTTCGCCCGCCTTGAGTTGACCCAGTAGCGGTTTCACATGGGCGTCTATACGCGAACGTTCCGTTGCGAGCGTACGTGGCTTCTTGGGCGTGCCTTTCCGCCCGAGGATCAGCCCCGCCTGAGCAGCCGCTATGTACAGACCGCAAAGTTGGGCGACAGTCACGGCCGCGCGAAGCTGATCGCGCTGGTCGGCCGGGTCCTCTCCTTCGACGACGCGCGCCAATTCCAGCTTCGCCCGGTCCCGCGCCCTCTCGGCCGTAAGCGCACCAAAGGTCCCAATCTTGAGCCAGCGCTGCCGGCCGCTCCGGGTGCGGAATTTCACAATGAATGAACCGCCCCTAGATTCCTGGACGCCTTCTTCCCTAAATTTTGAGGCAAGGAGGCCCCGATGGGCAAAGCGAACTTCACCGAGGACTTCAAGCGTGATGCGGTCCTTTAGATCACCGAGCGGGGCTATCCGGTTGCGGAGGTGGCTGCGCGGCTGGGGATCAGCAAATACTCGCTGTACGAGTGGAGGAAACGGTACGGCCAGCCTGCCGCCGCGGCCCGCGATGACGATCAGGCCGCTGAGGTCCGCCGGCTGAAGCGCGAGTTGCAGCGCGTGACGGAGGAGCGCGACATCTTAAACGTATGGCCCGCCCCGTCCGCAAGGGGTTGTCAGAGATGGCAAGGTGGTCTGCATCAACGTATCCGGTCTCAAGGCTGAAACCCTGGCCAAGATGGATATCCGCGCAGCCTGATCCTCATAAAAGCGCCGGTGCCGAGCACCACATTTAGGATCAGGTTTTCAGGCTGCCGGTACGACCTATTATGCCATCTTTACTTCACCTCCCGCAGACATCTTGAGCGTGCGGCGTTCGCAGCCCGCTGTTCCGGTTGATCAGGCGGCGGCAAGCGCCTGCCGATCGAAGTCCTGCTGCTTGTGCAACACCGCCCAAGCGATGCGCGCCAGCTTCGCCGCCAGCGCCACCACCACGACATTGGGATGCGCGCGGGTCAGCATGGTCTGCAGCCAAGTGCCCAACTGGTTCGGCTTCGCCGCGAGATGCGGCATAGCCGCTCGGGCACCGTGAATCAGCTGCTTGCGCAAATAGCCGTTGCCGCGTTTGCTAATCCCGAGAAGCTTCGTTTTGCCGCCGGTTGAATGTTGCCGAGGCGTCAGGCCGAGCCATGTGGCCAGATCCCTTGCCTTGGCGAAGGCGCTGCCGTCCCCGATGGCCGCCAACAATGCGGTCGCGTTGATGACGCCGATGCCGGGGATTGTCGCTAGTCGCCGAGCCTGTTCATCCTCACGGATCAGCGCGGCGAGCTCGTCGTCATAGGCCTTGATCCTTTGGTCGAGCCCCGCCCACTCGTCGCGGAGGTCGGCCAATAACGTGCTGGTGCGCGCACTGACAGCCGGATCGCCGGCCATGAGCTCTTCCAGGCGACGCATCAGGTTGATGCGGCCCTTTGGCAGAACGATCCCGCGCTCGAGCAGCACCGCCCGCAACTGGTTGATCAGCGCGGTGCGCGCATTCACCAGCCGCTCCCGCACCCGGTGCAGGATCTGCAGGTCAAGTTGAGTTTCGCTCTTCAGCGAGACAAAGCGCATCGTTGGCCGTGTCGCAGCTTCAGCGATCGCCTCGGCGTCACGGTCGTCGGTCTTCTGCGCCTTGACATAGGGCTGCACATATTCCGGCGACATCAGCCGGATCGTGTGGCCGTGCAGCGCCAGCGTCCGGCCAAGAAAGTGCGCGCCACAGCACGCCTCCATCGCAATGACGCATGCCGGCAACGTAGCCGCGAACGTCACGATCGCATCGCGCGTCAGCCGCTTGCGCATCACCACGGCACCGGTCGAGTCCATGCCCGCCAAGCTGCAGCTGTTCTTGCCCAGATCGATCCCGAGCACGGCGATAGGGGTCTTGGTCATTGGTCCTCTCCTCCAAATCCGACATCGTCATGATGCCGGGAAGTGAGGGGCGGGCCATTCCATAAATGCGGCCGCGTACTTCGCCAAGGATGCAAAGTGAAGTACGCGTTCATCGCCGAGCATCGCCTGCTGTTTTCGATCCGCGCCATGTGTCGGTGCCTCCGTGTCCAGCCCAGCGGCTTCTACACCTGGCTGAAGGACCCGCTGAGCAAGCGCGCGCAGGAAGACCAACGACAGACCGAGCTGATCCGCGCGGCATGGAGCGAGAGCGGCAAGGTCTATGGCTATCGCAAGCTTCACGACGATCTGGCGGACATGGGCGAGAGCTGCTGCCCCAACCGGGTTGCGCGGCTGACGCGGCTTGCCGGCATCCGGGCGCAGATCGGCTACAAGCGCCGCCCCGGCCAAATATGGCGGCAAGCCATCCCTGGCGGTCGACAACACGCTCGATCGCCGGTTTGACGCGGAGGCGCCTGACAAGGCCTGGGTGACCGACATCACCTACATCCGCACCGTTGAGGGCTTCGCCTATCTGGCGGTCGTGATCGACCTCTTCTCCCGCCGCGTCGTCGGCTGGTCCATGCAGGCCCGGCAGACGACCAACGTCGTGCTTCAG
>LNAP01004194.1_pt1 | contig 18147 bp, 16 predicted proteins | sample 602601 | NCBI WGS metagenome assembly LNAP01 (sample SAMN02440304, study PRJNA202911) | soil metagenome | biome: Subtropical and temperate rainforests or woodlands; isolation source: soil samples (1 kg each in a 20% v/v slurry with milli Q water) were... ...
GGACGACCTGCGCCGCGCCTGCCAGAGCAACGACCCGCACGCCACCCGCCAGGCCCTCGACGCCTGGGCCCGCCAGCAACCGGAAACCCTCGCTGACCTGGCCGCGCGCTACGTACCGCTGTCCGATGCCCTCGACGGCCTCAATGGTGCGCTGTACAGCGCCAGCGGCCACTCCTGGCAGGGCGACGAGCTGTGGCAGGCCATCGGCAGCCTGCCGGTGGCCAACCGCAGCGACAGCACCCCGGCGCCCAGCGGCTCGCTGCCGCCGCTGTATCCGCGCTGATAGCCGTGAACCGGCCGCCGTTCGCTAACGGCGCGCGACACTCAGCGCCAGGGTCGGCAGCATTTTCCCCATGGCCGTGGTCCTATGGGAAAGGCCGCTTGCCGGCCATCATCTTCAGCCACCATGGAATGCTCTTATGACCAAGGCACTACTCGCCCTGCTCGGCCTCTGCACGCTCGGCCTGTCCGCTACCGCCTTCGCCGACCACGCCCGCTACGACGACCGCCGCTGGTGGCGCGACGGCTGGGAAGGCGAGCGCAAGGAAGAATTCCGCGATGGTCCCTGCCTGGTGAAGCTCGAATCCAAGCACGACGAGTTCAAGCGCGAGATCAAGTGCAAGGACGGCCACGGCGCCTGGTGGCGCGGCGAGTGGAAGGACGAGTTCCGCGACGGTCGCTGCCGGGTGAAGCAGGACGTCAAGCGCGACGAGTTCAAGGAAGAGGTGAAGTGCGACTGAGCACGGCGGCTTGCACGCGCAGAATAATCCGGGCCGTTTAAATCCCTAGACGATCCATCCATTCATTGGCCAACTGCTAGCCTCATCAGCTGCATGGGGTGCTATCCCCTCCAAAGCCGAGATCGCCGGCAGCACCCACGCGCTCACTCTTCGCTCAACCTGCCGCTAGTGGAGGTGACGAATGAAAACCGCACGACTGATGGCGCTCACGGTTTGTCTGGCAGTGGCCACGGCGAGTCCGGCATGGCTGTACGGCGCGGACACCCCGCTGAATGCGACCGCCGAGAAGCTCGGCGAGGTGAACTTCCCGGTCTCCTGCAGTGCCGAGGCGCAACAAGAATTCAACCGGGCGATGGCGCTGTTCCATTCGTTCTGGTTCGACCCGGCGAAGGCCTCGTTTGCCAAGGTGCTGGAACACGATCCCGCGTGCGGCATGGCGCACTGGGGCATCGCCATCATGTCGATGGGCAACCCCTTCACTTGGGCGGCCAACCCCAACGCCGCCAAGGCGGGCGCGCCAGCCGTGGCGGAGGCCCAGCGCGTTGGCGCCAAGAGCGAACGGGAAAACGCCTACATCGGCGCGCTCGCCCTGCTCCTCAAGGACTGGCAGACGAGCGAATTCCGCCCGCGGGCGCTGGCCTACGAGAAAGCGATGGAGGGCGTGACCCGCCAATATCCCGAGGATGACGAAGCCCGGATCCTCTACGCCCTCGCGCTCAACATCACGGCCTCGCCCACCGACAAGACCTTCGCCAACCAGCTCAAGGCGGCCGCCATTCTCGAGCCGCTGTTCAAGAAATATCCCAACCACCCCGGCGTGGCGCACTACCTGATTCACACCTACGACTATGCCGAACTGGCCGAGAAAGGCCTGCCCTATGCGCGCGCCTACGCCGCCATTGCCCCCTCGGTGCCGCATGCGCTGCACATGCCTTCGCACATCTTCTCGCGTCTCGGCCTGTGGCCGGAGATGGTCGAAGGCGACCGCGCCTCGTACCTGGCGGCCAAGGCCGAACTCAAGGAGACGACGCTCGGCATCGGCGCCTACGACGCCCTGCACGCGATGGACTACATGGTGTTCGGCCAGCTCCAGCAGGCGCAGGACAAGGCCACCAAGGCGCTGCTGGATGAAGCGGCGGCCATCAGCAAGGTGAACGTGGAGAACTTCGTCGCCGCCTACGCGTTCGCCGCGATTCCCTCGCGTTTCGCGCTGGAACGCGGCGACTGGAAGCAGGCGGCGCAGCTCAAGCTCACCCCTCCCGATCTTGCCTGGCACAAGTTCCCGCAGTCGGAGGCCATCCTGGTGTTCGCCCGCGGCCTGGGCGCAGCGCGCAGCGGCGACGTCGCCGCCGCACACAAGGATGTCAGCCGCCTGGAGACGCTCAAGGCCGCCCTGACGGCGGCCAACAACAGCTACTGGGCGGGGCAGACTGAGGTGCAAATCCAGACCGTGAACGCCTGGATCGCCCTGGCGGACGGGCGCAACGACGAGGCGCTGCAATCGATGCGCACCGCGGCAGAGGCCGAGGAGGCCAGCGACAAGCACCCCGTCACGCCGGGAAACGTGGTGCCCTCGCGCGAGCTGCTGGGCGAGATGCTGCTCATCACCAACCAGCCGACCCAGGCGCTGGCGGAGTTCGAACGCTCGCTCAAGCGCGATCCCAATCGCCTGCGCGGCCTGTACGGCGCTGCCCGCGCGGCAGAGGCCAGCGGCAACCGCCAGGCGGCGGCGGACTACTACCGCAAGCTGCTGGATATCACCGCCAAGCGCGACACCGAGCGTAGCGAAGTCGTGCAGGCCAAGGCGTACATCGAGGGCCAGTAACCCGCCGACAAGCCATCGCCAACGACAGGAAAAAGCCCCATGCCGACCCACACCGTCCGCCTGCACCGCGTACTGCGTGCGCCGCCCGAGCGAATCTATCGCGCCTATCTGGACGCCGACGCCCTGGTCAAGTGGCTGGCGCCGCACGGTTTCACCGCCAAGGTGCATCAGCTGGAGGCCCGGGTCGGCGGCACCTACCGGATGTCATTCACCAACTTCAGCACCGGGAAAAGCATTACCTTCGGCGGCGAATACCTCGAGCTGGTAGCCAACGAACGCATCCGCAACAGCGACCACTTCGACGATCCGAACCTGCCCGGCACCATGCAGACGACGGTCTCCCTGAAGGGCGTGTCTTGCGGGACCGAGCTGACCATTGTGCAAGAGGGGATACCCGAGGCCATCCCGGCGGAATCCTGCTATCTCGGCTGGCAGGAATCGCTCCTGCTGCTGGCGCAGCTGGTCGAGGCGGAGATTCCCGATTAGCTAGCAGGCTGTTGAAAAACGTCGGCGAGGCAGCCGAGGCAAGGCAAAAACGGCCGGAAAAGCGCAGTTTACGTGCTGTAAATGAGCATTTTGAGACGCCGTGTCCCGGGCCGTTTTTAACGCAGCATCGGCAACGCAGGTAGTTTTTCAACAGCCTGCCCGTCAGTGCCCGCCCATCCTCACCTCGGGATTGCCCAGCAGTTCGGCGCCCGTGCCGGAAAGGCGGATCTCGCCGTTGACCAGCACGTAGCCGCGGTCGGCCAGCTTGAGCGCGTGGTTGGCGTTCTGCTCGACCAGGAAGATGGTCATGCCGCCAGCCGCCAGCTCGCGGAGAATCTGGAAGATCTGTTTGACCACCAGCGGCGCCAGGCCCAATGAGGGCTCGTCGAGCAGCAGCAGCCTGGGCCGGCTCATCAGCGCGCGGGCGATGGCGAGCATCTGCTGCTCGCCGCCGGAGAGGGTCATGGCGCGCTGGTTGCGCCGCTCCAGCAGGCGCGGGAACAGTTCGAACATGCGCCGCAGGTCCTCGTCGGCGTGGCGGTCGCCGATGGTGATGGTGCCCATCAGCAGGTTCTCCTCGACGCTCATGTCCGGAAACACCCGCCGCCCCTCGGGGGACTGGGCCACGCCGCTGGCGGCCACGTGGTGGGCAGACTTGCCGGTGATGTCCTCGCCGCGCAGGAGGATCTGCCCGGCGCTGGCGCGCGGCTGGCCGAAGATCGACATCAGCAGGCTCGACTTGCCGGCGCCGTTGGCGCCGATCAGGCACACCGTCTCGCCCTCCTCCACCTGCAGGCTGACCCCGCGCAGCGCCTGCACCGGGCCGTAGCAGAGGTCGACATCGCGAAATTCTAGCAGCGGCACGCTCATGCCGGCTCCTCCTCGTCGGCGCCCAGATAGGCGGCGATCACCTTGGGATCGCTGCGGATCGCTGCCGGCGGCCCGGCGGCGATCACCTCGCCGTGGTCGAGCACCACGATGTGGTCGGAAATGCCCATCACCATGCCCATGTCGTGCTCGATCAGCAGCACGCTGAGTTGGTGCGTGTCGCGCAGGGTACGGATGATGGCGCCGAGCGCGGCGGTCTCCGCCGGATTGAGGCCGGCGGCCGGCTCGTCCAGACACAGCAACTGCGGGCGGGTGCACATGGCGCGGGCGATCTCCAGGCGACGCTGCTGGCCGTAGGACAGCTCACCGGCCAGGCGGTTGGCGCAGTCGACCAGATCGACCAGTTCCAGCCAGTAGAAGGCATGGGCCAGCGCCTGCTCCTCGGCACGGCGAAAGCCCGGGGTATTGAGCACCCCGGCCAGCAGGTTGCGGTTCAGCCACAGGTGCTGGGCCACCAGCAGGTTCTCCAGCACCGACATCTCGCGGAACAGGCGGATGTTCTGGAAGGTGCGCGCCAGCCCGGCGCGGTTGACCCGGTGGGTGCCGCCGAAGAGCTTGTACCACAGGCGGCTGGCGAACTGCCGCGGGCGCACGAAGTCGCCCAGCTGGAACGGCTCACCGAGCACCTGCAGCACGTCGGTGGCCCGGCCGCGGGTATACAGGCGGATGCTGCCGCCGCTGGCGCGGTAGAAGCCGGTCAAGCAGTTGAACAGCGTGGTCTTGCCGGCACCGTTGGGGCCGATCAGCGCGGTGATCGAGCCGCGTTGCACGCCCAGGCTGACGTCGTGCAGCGCGCGGATGCCGCCGAAGCGCATGGACAGATGGGCGACGCTGAGCACGTGCTCCCCGGTCATGGCGCCACTCCAAAGCCGCGGCGGCTGATGCGGATCAGCCCGCGCGGGCGCCAGATCATCATCAGCACCATGAGCATGCCGAACAGCAGCACCCGGTAGTCGGCGAAGGTGCGCAGCAGCTCCGGCGCCACGGTCAGCACGAAGGCGGCGATCACCACGCCGAGGGTCGAGCCCATGCCGCCGAGCACGACGATGGCGAGGATCAGCGCCGACTCGAAGAAGGTGAACGAACTCGGGTTGACGAAGCCCTGGTAGCTGGCGAAGAACACCCCGGCCAGCCCCGCGGTGGAGGCGCCGAGCATGAACGCCGAGAGCTTGACCAGCACGTGGTTGAGGCCCAGCGCCCGGCAGGCGATCTCGTCCTCGCGCAGCGCTTCCCAGGCGCGGCCGATCGGCATGCGCGTCAGCCGGCCCTTGACGCGCAGCACCAGCAACACGGTGAGCAGCAGCACCGCGTAGATGAACACGAACTTGAGGTTGGGATCGTAGGCAATGCCGAGGAACTCGTGGATCGGCACGCCGCCCTCCTTCGCCCGCCTACCGAACTCCAGACCGAGCAAGGTCGGCGCCGGCACCGGCATGCCGTTCGGCCCGCCGGTGAACGACAGCCAGTTGTTCAGCACCAGGCGGATGATCTCGCCGAAGCCGAGGGTGACGATGGCCAGGTAGTCGCCATGCATGCGCAGCACCGGGAAACCGAGCAGCGCCCCGGCCAGCGCCGCCAGCAGTGCCGCCAGCGGCAACACGCTCCAGAAACCGAGACCCAGGTACTCGTAGCCCAGCGCCAGACCGTAGGCGCCGATGGCGTAGAAGGCCACGTAGCCCAGATCCAGCAGCCCGGCGAGGCCGACCACGATGTTGAGGCCGAGGCCGAGCAGCACGTAGATCAGGCCGAGGATGACCACGGTGAGCAGGTACTTGCTGGCAAAGAAGGGGAAGACCAGCGCCGCCAGCAGTACCAGCGGCACGATCCAGCGCAGCCGCGAGCGGTGCTCCGGCGCCAGCACATGGACGCCCGCGCCGCTGCCCTCGAAACGCTGCATCCAGCTCCGCCCTGTCGCCGTCTGCAGGAACAGGCTGAGCAGCAGGCGACCGCACATCACCGTGCCGACGATCCAGGCGACCCGCACCGGCTGCAGGTTGAAGCGGTAGCCATCGAGCACCACGCCGACGATGGGGCCGAACACCACCAGGGCGATCAGGCCGGCGAACAGGCTGTCCAGCAGGGCGTGACGGAGGTTCAGGGGAGACGCGACCGGCATGCTCACACCTTCGCCACTTGGGGCCGGCCCAGGAGTCCTTGCGGGCGGAAGATCAGGATCAGCACCAGCAGCGAGAAGCTGAACACGTCCTTGTAGTCGGTGTTGACCAGGCCGGAGAACTGCGCCTCGGCGACGCCGAGCAGCAGGCCGCCGAGCATCGCGCCGGGCAGCGAGCCGATGCCACCGAGCACCGCGGCGGTGAACGCCTTGATGCCAATGACGAAGCCGGCGTAGAAGTCGAAGGTGCCGTAGTTCATGGTGATCAGCACGCCGGCCAGCGCGGCCATGGCGGCGCCGATGACGAACACCGCGCTGATCACCCGGTCGGTGTCGATGCCGAGGATCTGCGCCATCTTGCGGTCCTGCTGGGTGGCCCGGCACATGCGGCCGAGCTTGGTGTAGCGAATCACCCAGGTCAGCACGGCCATGCCGGCGAAGGCGGCGATCAGGATGAACACCTTGGTGTAGCTGATCTGCAGGAAACCCTCGCCGATGGCGACGCGGAAGGCGCCGTCGAGCAGGGTCGGCACGCCCTGCTGGCGCGCGCCCTGGCTGATCTGCACGTAGTTCTGCAGGATCAGCGAGATGCCGATGGCGCTGATCAAGGGCGCCAGCCGGGTGGAGTTGCGCAGCGGCTTGTAGGCGATGCGCTCGATCACCCAGCCGTACAGGCCGGTGACGCAGACGGTGAACAGCAGGGTGGCGAAGATCAGCAGCGGAAAGGATTCCAGGCCGAAGAAGCTCAGCAGCGCCAGGCCGATGGCCGACAGATAGGCGCTGATCATGTACACCTCGCCGTGGGCGAAATTGATCATGCCGATGATGCCGTAGACCATGGTGTAGCCGATGGCGATCAGCCCGTAGACCGCGCCGAGGGTCAGCCCGTTGATCAGCTGCTGCAGGAAGATGCCGTCCATGCGTGTCGCCTCAGGGGGAACGGTGGGGGGCGCGCCCTCGCCGTGGTGCGGACCCAGGGCCCGCCACCCGAGCAAGAGCGTCGCCGCGAGGTCGGGCCTGCAGCACCGTATGGTGGAAAAGACCTGCGGTCGTTTTCCACCCTACGGATCGGAGATGCCCGCCTTTACCAGACTCGCCTCACGGCAACTGGTGGTACTTGCCCTGATCGTCCCACTGGTAGAGCACGTAGTCGCTGACCTTGAGGTCGCCCTTGCGATCCCACGCCTTGCTGCCCATCACGGTCGGCACCGAATGGCTCTTCAACCAGGCGCTGGCCTCCTCCGCGTCGTTCGAACCGACGCCGTTGAAGGCCGCCGCCATCGTCTGCAGCGAAGCATAGGCGTACAGGGTGTAGCCCTCCGGCTCGTAGCCGCCGGCGCGCAGCTTCTCGACCACCGCCTGCCCCTCGGGAATCTTGCGCGGGTCGGCGCCGAAGGTCATGTAGGCGCCCTTGACGTACTGCGGGCCGCCGGCAGTGGTGACCAGTTCGTCGGTGACCACGCCGTCGCCGGAGACGAAGTGGGCGTTCAGTCCCTGCTCGCGCATCTGCCGCAGCAGCGGGCCGGCCTCCGGATGCAGGCCGCCGAAATAGACCACGTCGACATTGGCGCCACGCAGCTTGGTGACCAGCGCGTTGAAGTCCTTCTCGCCACGGGTCAGCCCCTCGTAGAGCACCTCGGTGACGCCGCGCTTGTTGAGCTGGGCCTTGGCGGCATTGGCGATGCCCTGACCGTAGGTGTCCTTGTCGTGGATGATCGCCACCCGCGCGCCCTTCAGGGTGTCGACGATGAAGTCGGCGGCGACCTGGCCCTGCTGGTCGTCGCGGCCGCACATGCGGAACACCACGTTGAGGCGGCGGTCGGTGACCACCGGGTTGGTCGAACCGGGGGTGATCATCAGCACGGCCGCCTCGTCGTACACCGCGGAGGCCGGGATGGTGGACGAGGAGCAGAAATGGCCGATCACCCCGGCCACCTTGTCCTGATCGACCAGGCGGTTGGCCACCGCCACCGCCTGCTTCGGCTCGCAGGCGTCGTCGCCCTTGACCAGCTTGATCGGCTCGCCGTTGATGCCGCCGGCGGCATTGATGTCGGCCGCCGCCTGGCTGGCCCCGCGCCAGTACTGCTCGCCAATGGCTGCGCTGGGGCCGGTGTGGGGGCCGGCCACGCCGATCAGTATCTCGGCCTGAACCACGGAAGACAGGCCCAGCGCGGCGGACACCGCGAGGGCGAGAAAGCCTTTTCCTGCAATCTTCTGCGACATGAAGGTGCTCCTGGAGATGGGGATGGTCGCTCCCGGCGAGCGACAGGCGTCCGGCAAGGTATGCGCCATGCCGTCCTTCTGCGCAATCGGCATAACGCACTCCACCTCATATCTTTTTAGCCTATGGCGGGCCATGTCGCCGGTACCACGAGGCGATTTCGCCAAGCCGTCCCCAGCGCGGCGCATGCACGCTTGCCGTCACCCCGCGCCGGCTCAGTCCTTGCTCGGCACCCCCAGGGCGGCCGCCGGGCCCTTGCGCGGCATCCAGCCCGACTTGTGCAGGACCAGATAGGCCAGCGCGCCAAGTACCACGCCCCAGAAGGCCGAGCCCAGGCCGAAGAAGCTCATCCCCGAGGCGGTGGCCAGGAAGGTGATCATCGACGCCTCGCGGTGCTCCGCCTCGTGTACCGCGCCCATCACGTTGCTGGTGATGGCGCCGATCAGCGCCAGCCCGGCCAGCACGGCGACGAAGGCCTTGGGCATGGAGGTGAACAGCAGGATGATGGTGCCGGCGAAGCAGCCGCCCAGCAGGTAGAACACGCCGTTGGCGATCCCGGCGACATAGCGCTTGTCGGGACTCTCATGGGCATCCTTGCCGGTGCACAGGGCCGCGGTGATGGCGGCGATGACGATGGTGATGCCGCCGAAGCAGGCCACCGCCAGCGAGGCCAGGCCGGTAACGGCGATCAGCGGCTTGGCCGGGGTGTGGTAACCCGAGCTGCGCAGGATCGCCATGCCCGGCAGGAACTGGCCGGTCAGGCTGACCAGCACCAGCGGGATCGCCAGGCTGAGGGTGGCGCTCCAGGTCCACTCCGGTGCGATGAACAGCGGTGCGGCCAGGCTCAGCTCGATGCCCTGCAGGTTGGCGTCTTCCAGGCCGACGGACAGGGCCACGCCGACGATCAGCAGCAGCACCAGGCAATAGCGGGGAAACAGGCGCTTGAGCACCAGGTAGGCGGCGATCATGCCGAGCGCCAGGGCCGGCATGCTTTCCACCGCCTTGAACGCGCCCACGCCGAACTGGAACAGGATGCCGGCCATCATCGCGCAGGCAATGCCCTTGGGGATGGCCTGCACGATCCGGTCGAACCAGCCGGAAACGCCGATCAGGAAGATGACCACGCCCGCGGTGAGATAGGCGCCCACCGCCTGATTGAGGCTGAGCTCGGGGAACAGGGTGACCAGCAGCGCCGTGCCGGGGGCGGACCAGGCGGTCACCACCGGCACCTTGAGCCACCAGCTGAGCAGGATGCCGGACAGCGCCGCGCCGACGGAGATGGCCCAGACCCAGGAGGTCATCAGCGCCGTGGAAACCTCGGCGCTCTGCGCGGCCTGGAAGAAGATGATCAACGGCCCTGAATAGGAGATCAGTACGGCGAGAAAGCCGGCCGTGACGGCCGAAATCGAAAAATCCTGGTGGATCGTGCTGCGCTTCATTCTGGGTGCTCCCGCCAAGCATGCCGGCCGGCGCATGGGGCCGGCGATGCTGCAACCTTATTGTCAGTCCTTGAATTGATAAAGCCGGCAAAACTGGCAACACTGTTCGGAAGTCAAGAACAATCGGAGCAACTATGGACCGTTTGCAGGCCATGCAGCTGTTCGTGCGCATCGTCGAACTCGGCAGCTTCAGCAAGGCGGCCGAACAGCTCGCCATGTCGCGGGCCTCGGCGACCGCACTGGTCAAGCAGCTGGAAAGCCATCTGGGCGCGCGCCTGCTGCAGCGCACCACCCGCCAGGTCAGCGCCACCCTCGACGGGCGCTCCTACTACCAGCACTGCCTGAGCATCCTCGCCGAGATCGAGGAAGCGGAAAGCGTGTTTTCGCGCAGCGCGCAGCACCCGCGCGGCCACCTGAAGGTCGACCTGCCCGCCTCGCTCGGTCGGCTGGTGGTGATCCCGGCGCTGCCGGAGTTCTACGCGCGCTACCCGGAGATCAGCCTGGAAATCGGCATCGGCGACCGGATGATCGACCTGGTCCGCGAAGGAGTGGATTGCGTGGTGCGCATCGGCGCGCTGGACGATTCCACCCTGGTCGCCCGCGCCCTGCCGCCGCTGCGCCAGCTGACCTGCGCCAGCGCCGGCTATGTGGCCCGCCACGGCCTGCCGACCAGCCTCGACCAGCTCGAAGGGCACCAGTGCGTCGACTACCTGTCGGCCACCAGTGGCCGCCTGCAGCCGCTGGAGTTCAGTGTCGCTGGGCGGGTCATGCCCTACCCCCTGCCCGCCTGCCTGGCGGTCAACAACGGCGAGTCCTACGTGGCGGCCTGCGAGGCGGGCCTGGGCATCGTCCAGGTGCCGCACTACCACGTGCAGCGCCAGCTGGCCGCCGGGACCTTGGTCGAACTGCTGCCCCAGCACCGCCCGCCGCCGCTGCCGATGACCGTGCTCTACCCCCACCACCGCCACCTGACCCCGCGCCTGCGGGTGTTCATCGACTGGCTGGTGGAGCTATTCGGCGGCTGAGCCATACCCCGGAAACGCCAAGGCCGCGCCGACACAGCAGTGCCGACGCGGCCTTGACCTGCCCTGGACGGATCAGACCAGGCTCTTGCTCACCACCTCGAACACATCGCTGGACAGCTCGCCGCTGGCCAGGATGCGCTCCAGCTCGCCGCGCATCAGCGCCTGGCGGGTGCTGTCGAACTTGCGCCAGCGGGTCAGCGGGGTCAGCTGGCGGGCGGCGATCTGCGGGTTGAGGACGTTGAGGGTGATGATCTGGTCGGCGAGGAAGCGATAGCCAGCACCGTCGAGGCGGTGGAAGTTGACGTGGTTCTGGTTGGCGAAGGCGCCGATCAGCGCACGCACCTTGTTGGGGTTCTTCAGGGTGAAGGCCGGGTGGTGCATCAGCGCCTCGACCCGCTCCAGGCCGCCCGGCAGCGGGCTGCCGGCCTGCACGCTGAACCACTGGTCCATGACCAGGGCGTCGTCCTTGAAGTAGTCGGCGAACTTGGCCAGGGCCGTCGCCTTCTCCGACTCGAACGGCGAGTTGACCAGCACGGCCAGCGCGGCCAGGCGCTCGGTCATGTTGTCGGTGTGCTGGAACTGGTCCTCGCAGACGTCGACCACCTCGTCGCTGCCGGCCAGCATCAGGTAGGACAGCGCGATGTTCTGCAGGCTGCGCCGGGCGATCTGTGCGGCGTCGGCGGCGTAGGGCGTGTTGCGCGAGGCTTCGCGGCAGGCCTGGTAGCGCGCCCACAGCAGGTCGAACAGCTCGCGGGAGATCTCCTGGCGGGCGAATTCGCGGGCGGCGTGGATGGCGTCGACGTCGGCCACTTCGCTCAGCTCGGCCAGGTAGGCCTCGGCCGGCAGCGAGAGCATCTCGGCGACCATCGCCGCATCCAGGCTTTCATCGGCCAGCACGCTGCGCAGCGCCGTGATCAGGCGGGCATCGAGGGCCAGCGCCTCGTCGCGCTGGTGCTGGTCGACCAGTTCCTGCAGCACCTGCACGGCGAGCTGCTGGCCGGCTTCCCAGCGGTTGAAGCCGTCGGAGTCGTGCTGCATGAGGAACAGCAGCTGGTCGCGGCTGTAGGGGAAGCTCAGCTTGACCGGCGCGGAGAAGCCGCGCAGCAGCGAGGGCAGCGGCTTGTGGGCGACATCGACGAAGGTGAAGCGCTGCTCGGCCTCGCTCACCGCCAGCACGCGGGAGGTGCCGTCCGCCGCGGCCTCACCGGCCAGGCGCAGCGGCAGTTCGTTGCCGTGGGCGTCGAGCAGGCCCATGGCCACCGGGATGACGAAGGGCTGCTTCTCGGCCTGCCCCGGCGTGGCCGGGCAGCTCTGCCGGAAGGTCAGGCTGTAGCTATGGGCGACCGGGTCGTAGGCCTCCTCCACCGCCAGGCGCGGGGTGCCGGACTGGGTGTACCAGCGCTTGAACTGGGAGAGATCGACGCCGCTGGCGTCCTCCATGGCCTTGATGAAGTCGTCGCAGGTCACCGCCTGGCCATCGTGGCGCGCGAAGTACAGGTCGCTGCCCTGGCGGAAGGCCTCGGCGCCGAGCAGGGTGTGGATCATGCGCAGCACTTCCGCGCCCTTCTCGTAGATGGTCAGGGTGTAGAAGTTGGAGATCTCCATGTAGGCGTCCGGGCGCACCGGGTGGGCCATGGGACCGCCATCCTCGGCGAACTGGTGGGTGCGCAGGAAGGCGACGTCCTCGATGCGCTTGACCGTGCGCGAGTTCATGTCGGCCGAAAACTCGGCGTCGCGGAACACGGTGAAGCCTTCCTTCAGCGACAGCTGGAACCAGTCCCGGCAGGTCACCCGGTTGCCCGACCAGTTGTGGAAGTATTCGTGGGCGACCACTGCCTCGACGCGCTGGTGGGCGGCGTCAGTGGCGGTTTCCGGATGGGCCAGCACGCAGCTGGAGTTGAAGATGTTGAGGCCCTTGTTCTCCATGGCGCCCATGTTGAAGTCGTTGACCGCGACGATCATGAAGATGTCCAGGTCGTATTCGCGGCCGTAGACCTCCTCGTCCCACTTCATCGACTTCTTCAGGCTGTCCATGCCGTGCTGCAGCTTGCCGATGTTCTCCGGCTCGACGTAGATGCGCAGGGCGACGTCGCGGCCGCTCATGGTCTTGAAGCTGTCCTCGATGCACCACAGGTCGCCGGCGACCAGGGCGAACAGGTAGGCCGGCTTCATGAACGGGTCCTGCCAGGTGGCCCAGTGGCGGCCGTCCTCTTCGTGGCCGCTGGCGATCGGGTTGCCGTTGGAGAGCAGCACCGGGTAGTCCTTCTGCACCGCGCTGACGGTGGTGGTGAACTTGCTCATCACGTCCGGGCGGTCGAGGTAGAAGGTGATCTTGCGGAAGCCCTCGGCCTCGCACTGGGTGCAGAACATGCCGCTGGACTTGTACAGGCCTTCCAGCGCGGTGTTGCTTTCCGGGTGGATGCGCACGCTGCTGTCGATGACGAACTCGCTGCGGGTCGGCTGCAGGGTCAGGTGGCTGTCGTCGAGCTGGTAGTCGCCCTCGCCCAGCGGCACGTCGTCCACCGCCAAGGAGAGCAGCTCGAGCTGCTGGCCGTCCAGCACCAGCGGCGGCAGGCCGCTGCCGGCCGCCGGGTTGCGGCGCATGACCAGTTGCGCATGGACCAGGGTGTGGTCCTCGAACAGTTCGAAGGTCAGGTGGGTCTCGTCGATCAGGTAGTCGGGGGCCCGATAGTCCTTGAGATAGACAGTCTTCGGTTGTTCGCTGCGCATGTCTGGCTTCCTTAGAGTTGCTGCACGGCCAGCTGATAGGCCGTGTACTTGCGAATGTTGATCACGCCGGTATCGAAGATCAGGTACTGGCCCTTGATGCCCTGCAGTGTGCCCTCGACCACCGGGTTCTTGTCCAGATCGAAGCTGACGATCTTGGCCGGATAGGCCGCGACCGGATAGCGCATCTCTACAACCGAGGCGTCGGGCAGCGGCTGGATCGCCTGCAGGCCGAAGCGCTGCTGCAGCGCCTCGAGGCCGGCCTGGCACGTATCGAACAGTTGCTCGCGCACCGCCGGTAGATCGACCGGTTCGGCGTCGCCCTTGAGCAGCGCGCGCCAGTTGGTGCGGTCGGCCACCTGGCTGCGCAGCAGGTCTTCGACCAGGCCGGACTGCAGGCGGGTGGCCACGCGCAGGATCGGCAGCGCCTGGCTGGCGCCCTGGTCGAGCCAGCGGGTGGGCAGCTGGGTGGCGCGGGTGATGCCGACCTTCACCCCGGAGGAGTTGGCCAGGTAGACCACATGATCGGCCATGCAGAACTGCTCGCCCCAACTCGGCTCGCGGCAGGTGCCGGCGTCGTAGTGGCACTTTTCCGGGCTCATAATGCAGCTGTCGCACTGCGCCAGCTTGGTCATGCACGGATAGCAGTAGCCCTGGGCGTAGCTCTTCTTGGTCTTCCTGCCGCAGTGGCTGCAATGGATGGCGCCGAGGAACTCCAGGCGCAGGGTCTTGCCGATCAGCGGGTTGACCGCCACCTCGGCGTCCCCCAGGCGCAGGCTGTACTGCACCGGGGCCTCCAGGCGCACCGCCATCTTGGTCAGCGCGCCACGTCCGAGTTCGCTCATCAGTGCAGGGTGTCCGAGGACTTGAACAGGATGTTCGGCACTTCGAAGGACTTCGAGGTGCACTCCTGCGGGCCCATGTAACCGGTGCGCTCTTCTTCCGGCAGGTTCTGCACCTCCCAGGCGATCATCGCCTGCAGGGTCAGTTCCTTCTGCTCTTGGGTGAGCTTGCGGCCGTCCGGCCACTTGCCGATCTCCACGGCGAGCTTGAGGCTCTGGTAGATCTCGGGGGTGATGTTCTCGATCATTTCGGCAAAGGACGCCATGGCGTGTCTCCCAGGAAGAAAGTTTGAGTTTAACGCTGTCGGCGCGCCAGCAGGCCGCCGAGCACACCGGTCGCGCAGCCGATCAGCAGGCCGCCGACATGGGCGGCGTTGGCGATCTCGCCAAAGCCCAGCGCGCCGATCAGCCCGCTCAGGCAGACCAGCAGCCAGACCAGCATCATGCCGACCACACCGGGCGGCAGGCGGAAGTGCGGATTGGGCGCCAGACGCTGGAACAGCCAGCAGTGGCCGAGCAGACCGTAGAGCACGCCGGACAGGCCGCCGAAGATCGCCGGCCCGCCAAAGACATACTGGGCCAGGTTGGATACCAGGCTGTACAGCAGGGTCAAGCCGAGCAGCATCAGGCTGCCCTGGCGCCACTCGATGCGCCGCCCCAGCTCCCAGAACCACAGGCTGTTCATCGCCAGGTGCAACACGCCGAAGTGCACCAGCATCGGGCTGAACGGCCGCCACCACTGGCCCGCGGCCAGGCTGTCGGCCAGCGGCAGGAAGTAGGCGTAGTCGCCCTCGACGCGGAAGTCGGTGAAGGTCAGCCAGCCGACCAGTTGCAGGTTGTCGCCGAACCAGCTGGCCAGCGCCACGGCGAAGGTCGCCAGCAGCACCAGCGCGGTCACCGGCAGGCTGCGCAGGCCAGCCAGCATCCGCCCCGCCGAGGCCGCACGCGGTGCGGCAGGTGGCAACTCGCTGCCGGCGATGCCGGCCGGGTATTCGGCGTACAGCTCGCGCACGCGCAGGGCCAGCGTCTCGTCCGGCACCCAGAGCACCTGCTCGCCGGACTCCTCGCTGACCCGGTGCGGCACGCCGAGGCGCTGCAGCAGAACGACGAAGGCGCCCAGATCCTCAGCCAGAGGCAGACGCAGGGCCGCAATCGCACTCATGCATCGGCCTCCAGGCGCTTGACCTCGACCCAGCAGAACTTGCTGGGCTCCAGGCGGGCTTCCTGATCCAGGCGATAGGCCACCAGCTTGCCGCGGCGCACCGCGCTGTAGTCGAGGCAGGCCAGGTTGGGGCGCAGCGGCGCCGGGGTGCCGTTGCACCAGTAGTGACCGACGAACAGCAGCGGCTCGTCCTCGCCATAGCGCAGCAGCGCGGCCTTCTGCGCATTGCTCAGCGGCAGGTTGGCCACCTCCTCGGGCAGCGCGTCGGGCTGGAACACGATGTCGCCATAGGTCTCCGGGGCGTCCTCCCAGAACTTGGTGCGGAAGGCGGTACGGATGAAGCCATCGTGGCTGGTCAGGGTCAGGCCGGGCGGCAGCGGCATGTCGAGGCCGCGCAGCAGGCGCTGCATGCAGTGAGCGGCGAAGCTGTCGGGCTCGCCGGCCTGCTGGACGAAGGCGCGGTCGATGCGCCCGTCCGGGTGATCGCGGCGCAGCTGCTCGATCGTCTCGGCATCCCAGCAGGCATGCACCAGGCGGAAGCGCCCGGCATCGGCCAATAGTGGCAGACGCTGGAACCAGCCGAGGAAGTCGTGCCAGTCACCCGGGTATTGCTCGAACTGCGCCAGGGTTTCGCGGATTAGCCGCTCGTGGCGCGGGTTGTGCTCGCGGGCGAACGCCTGGCCGCTACCCGGCAAGGCCGGCGTGGTCCAGCCGAGGGCGTACCACTCGTGGTTGCCCATCAGGCACAGGGCCTCGCCGGCCTCGACCATGTCATGCACCAGGTGCAGCGCCTCGCGGATGTGCGGACCGCGGTCGAGGATGTCGCCGAGGAACAGGGCCATACGTTCGGGGTGGCGCCAGACACCGCCCAGACGGCGGTAGCCGAGACCGGACAGCAGGCGCTCGAGGGCGCGCGCGCAACCATGCACGTCGCCGATCAGGTCGTAGCTGCGAGCCGGGTCGAGCAGCACTACTCGTGCCCCCCGAGGCGACTGCCCCAACCCAGCTTGGTCCGGCAGACCTCGTAGTAGTTGTGCTCGAGCGGGTGGATCAGCTTCAGCTTCTGCGCCTTCTTGCGGATGGTCAGGGTATCGCCGGGCGCGCAGGTGAAGTGGTTCTGCCCGTCGCAGGACACCAGCGGATAGATCTGCATGTCCGAGGCCACCACCACCTTCAGTTCGCTGTTGCCGTCGACCACGATCGGCCGGCTGGACAGGGTGTGCGGGTACATCGGCACGATGACGATGGCGTCCAGCTTGGGATGCATGATCGGTCCGCCCGCCGACAGCGAATAGGCGGTGGAGCCGGTCGGCGTGGCGACGATCAAGCCGTCGGCCTTCTGGCTGCAGACGAACTGGCCATCGATGTACAGCTCGAACTCGATCATCCGCGTCGACTTGCCCGGATGCAGCACCACATCGTTGAGGGCATCGCTCTGGCCGATGGCTTCCTCGCCGCGGCGCACGTGCGCCTCGAGCAGGAAACGGCTCTCCAGCAGATAGCGGCCGGCGAGCACCTCGCTGACCCGGGCCTCCAGCTCGTCGGGACGGATGTCGGTGAGAAAGCCCAGGCTGCCGCGGTTGATGCCCAGCACCGGAGTGCCGTGGCGGGCCATGGCGCGGGCGGCGCCGAGCAGGCTGCCGTCGCCGCCGACCACGATCACCAGATCACAGATCTCGCCGAGCAGCTTGCGCGTACACGTCTGCATGCCGTGCCCCGGGAGCATCTCGGCGATACTCTCGTCAAGAATCACATGCAGGTGACGCTCGATCAGGAAGCGTTTCAGACGACGAATGGTGTCCAGCACCTGCGAGCTGCCCAAGCGCCCGATGATGCCGATATTGCGGAATTGATCCATGGAGATTCTGCCGGCTGCAGTCTGCGGAAGACTCGATTATGGGGGAAGCGCCGGCCGCCGGGCAAACCGCGACAATCGCGGCGGCCAGCGGCTATGCTCGCTGGCATGAACCTGTTCCCCGATCTCGCCTACCTGCCCGGCCAGCTGCATCATCCGGCGGTACGCGACCTGGCCTGGACCTTGCTCAGCCCGCCGCTGCTGGCTGCGGTGGATGGCCTGCGTCCGCGGCATCCGCTGTGCGCCAGCGGCTGGGCGGCGCATCCAGAGCGACTGGCCAACTGGTTGCACGATCTCGACCGCCAGCCGCAGGCGCTGCTGCTGCAAACGCCGGGCGCCAACGGCAGCCGCCTGGGACGCTACTACGAGGAGCTGTGGCAGTTCGCCCTCGGCCAGGCCCCGGGCATCCGCCTGCTGGCGGCCAACCTGGCGATCCGCGACCACGGCCACACCCTCGGCGAGATGGATCTGCTGCTGGAGGATGACGAAGGCCTGCAGCACATCGAGCTGGCGGTGAAGTTCTATCTCGGGCCGCCGCAGGCGGATGGCCGTGCCTCCCGCGACTGGCTCGGTCCCGGCCGCCTCGACCGCCTCGACCTCAAGCTGGAGCACCTGCTGCAGCATCAGCTACCACTCTCCTGCCGCCCCGAAGCCCGCGAGCTGATCCAGGCCCTCAGCTCGCGGGCGCCGCAGGCCAGCCTGTGGCTGGGAGGCTACCTGTTCTACCCCTGGCCGACGCCCTGCAGCTCGCCACGGAGTGCCGGAACACAGCATCTGCGCGGCCGCTGGGTGCAGCGCCGCGACTGGGTGGCCTGCCTGCTGGC
>LNAP01005579.1_pt2 | contig 18123 bp, 21 predicted proteins | sample 602601 | NCBI WGS metagenome assembly LNAP01 (sample SAMN02440304, study PRJNA202911) | soil metagenome | biome: Subtropical and temperate rainforests or woodlands; isolation source: soil samples (1 kg each in a 20% v/v slurry with milli Q water) were... ...
GGCTATTGGCCTGCAGCATCCCAAACCGCGCGAGATTCTAACAGCTTGCAGGCAAGTGCGTTAGATCCGTGTCTTTAGTGTATAGAGCATTTCGAGCGCACGACGCGGTGACATGTCGTCCAGATCAAGTTTGGCCAGTTCATCCAGCACCGGATGCGGCAGGCTGGCGAACATGTCGCTCTGCTGCGGCGTGACCGGTTTGCCTTTGGCCGGCTTCGCAACCTCATGAGGCAGCGCTGTGGATTCCAGTCGGCTCAGATGCTCGCGAGCCCGCACGATCACTTCGCTCGGCACACCGGCCAACTGCGCAACTGCCAAGCCATAGCTCTGGCTGGCAGGCCCAGGCAGCACGTGGTGCAGGAACACGATGCGTTCGTTGTGTTCGGTGGCATTGAGGTGCACGTTGGCCACCAGAGGCTGGGCTTCCGGCAGCACCGTCAGCTCGAAATAGTGGGTGGCGAACAGGGTGTAGGCCCGCAGGTGCGCGAGACGCTCAGCCGCCGCCCAGGCCAGGGACAGACCGTCGAAGGTGCTGGTGCCGCGACCGACTTCGTCCATCAGCACCAGGCTGCGTTCGGTGGCGTTGTGCAAAATGTTCGCGGTTTCGCTCATTTCAACCATGAAGGTCGAACGCCCGCCCGCCAAGTCATCGCTGGAACCGATCCGGGTGAAGATTCGGTCTACCAACGACAATTCGCAACTGGCCGCCGGCACGAAACTGCCGATATGCGCCAGTAGCACGATCAATGCGGTCTGACGCATGTAGGTGGATTTACCGCCCATGTTCGGACCGGTGATCACCAGCATGCGGGTATTGTCGTCAAGGCTCAGGTCATTGGCCACGAACGGCGTAGTGAGTACTTGCTCGACCACCGGGTGACGACCCTGGGTGATGCGCATGCACGGCTCGCTGACGAAGCGTGGGCAGTTCAGGTCCAGATTCAGTGCGCGCTCGGCGAGGTTGCTCAGCACATCCAGCTCGGCCAAGGCAGCGGCCGTGTCTTGCAAGGGCGGCAACTGGGCGATCAGGTCTTCGAGCAACGCTTCGTAGAGCATCTTTTCGCGAGCCAGGGCACGACTCTTGGCGGACAGCGCCTTGTCTTCGAAGGCCTTCAGTTCCGGTGTGATGAAGCGCTCGGCACCTTTGAGGGTCTGCCGGCGAATATAGTCCGCGGGCGCCGATTCGGCCTGCTTGCTCGGCAACTCGATGAAGTATCCGTGAATCCGGTTGTAGCCGACCTTCAAGTGCGACAGGCCGGTGCGGGCCTTTTCACGCGCTTCGAGATCGATCAGGAACTGCCCGGCGTTTTCGCTGAGCGATTGCAGTTCGTCGAGTTCGCTGTCGTAACCGGTTTTCAAAACGCCGCCGTCACGGATGACGGCGGGCGGGTTGTCGATAATGGCTTTTTCCAGCAATGCCGCCAGTTCCGGATAGGTGCTGGTGGTCGCCGCCAGTTGAATGATGTGCGGGGCTTCAAGCTCGGCCATCGCCACTTGCAACTCTGGCAGTGCACCGAGGGCGTCGCGAAGGCGCGCCAAGTCACGAGGACGGGCATTGCGCAGGCCGATCCGCGCCAGAATCCGCTCGATGTCACCGATTTCCTTGAGCTGCGGTTGCAGTTTTTCAAAGCGGTAACCGTCGAGCAGGCAGGTGATCGAACTCTGACGCGCCAGCAATACGGTCAAATCCCGCAGCGGACGGTTCAGCCAGCGAGTCAGCAAGCGGCTGCCCATGGCGGTCTGGCAGCGGTCGACCACCGATTGCAAGGTGTTGTCGCGACCGCCGGCCAGGTTGGTGTCCAGTTCCAGGTTGCGACGGCTCGCGCCGTCCAGCACCACGGTGTCATCCAGGCGTTCATGGCGCAGGCAGCGCAAATGCGGCAGGGCGGTGCGCTGGGTTTCCTTTGCGTAGCTGAGCAGGCAACCGGCGGCGCCGATCGCCAGGGTCAGGTTCTCGCAGCCGAAACCTTTCAGGTCCTGGGTGGAAAACTGCTGGCAAAGACTTTTCAGTGCCGAGTCACGTTCAAAATCCCACGGCGCACGGCGACGAACCCCACGACGTTTTTCCGCCGGCAGGTCCTTCGGCCAATCGTCCGGGATCATCAGCTCTACCGGGTTGACCCGCTCCAGTTCCGCCAGCAGGTTTTCCCAGCCCTTGATCTCCAGCACGGTGAAGTTGCCGCTGGTGATGTCCAGCACCGCCAGCCCGAACAGACGCTCGTCGCCCAGCACCGCTGCGATCAGGTTGTCCCGGCGCTCATCCAGCAGCGCTTCATCGCTGACTGTGCCTGGGGTGATGATCCGCACCACCTGACGATCCACCGGGCCTTTGCTGGTGGCCGGGTCGCCGACCTGCTCACAAATCACCACCGACTCGCCGAGCTTCACCAGTTTCGCCAGGTAACCTTCCGCAGCGTGGTAAGGAATCCCACACATCGGAATCGCCTGCCCCGCCGATTGCCCACGAGCTGTCAGGGTGATGTCCAGCAACTTGGCGGCCTTCTTCGCGTCTTCATAGAAGATCTCGTAGAAGTCACCCATGCGGTAGAACATCAGCTGGTCAGGGTGCTGGTTCTTCAGGCGCCAGTACTGCTGCATCATCGGGGTGTGGGAGGACAGATCGGAGAGGGCTTTATTCATCGGAAATTCAGGAAAACTCGTTGAAAGGTGTAGGGCAAAGGAGGGGCATCGGCCCGGCTTTTCCGCGATGGGCGCAAGGTTAACATGGGCAGTCCGACCTACGCAGGCATGAAAGCGCCAAGGCACATTTCTGCTGTCTATGCACGATCTATGCAAATCAGCATTTGTCTTCCGAAAAAAGATCAAGCACTATGCGCGTTATGCAAAAACGCAATGTTTCTACCGTCTTAAGAGCACTGCTTGACCAGCACGGGATCTCCCCCACGGAGCTTCACCGTCGCACCGGCGTGCCTCAATCCACTCTCTCTCGCATTCTCAGCGGGAAGATCGTCGATCCTTCGGATAAACATATTTCGAAGATTGCCGAATACTTCTCCGTGAGCACCGATCAGTTGCGTGGCCGTGCGGATGTCGCGTCCGCCGCCAACGCTGGGCGCGATGAGTCGCACTCGGAACTCAAGGACATAAGCCTGTGGGACGACGATACGCCAGTCGATGACGACGAGGTGTCGGTCCCCTTTCTTCGCGAGGTTGAATTGGCTGCTGGATCAGGAAGATTCGTCATCGAAGAGAGCGAGCGCTCTAGCCTGCGCTTCGGCAAGCGCAGCTTGCGCCACAACGGCGTGCAGTTCGACCAGGCCAAATGCGTGACCGTGCGCGGCAACAGCATGTTGCCGGTGCTGCGCGATGGCGCCACGGTCGGGGTGAATGCCGGTAAATGCGGGATTGGTGACATCGTCGACGGTGACCTCTACGCCATCAACCACAACGGCCAGTTGCGGGTGAAACAGCTTTATCGTCTGCCGACGGGGATTCGCCTGCGCAGCTTCAATCGCGATGAGCATCCGGACGAGGACTACAGCTTCCAGGAAGTCCAGGAAGAGCAGATCGTCATCCTCGGTCACGTCTTCTGGTGGGGCATGTACGCCCGTTAATCTCACCGCTGTCAGATAAAACCCGCTGCCCGGCGGGTTTTTTTTCGCCTGTCGAAAAACCGCCAACGCCTTTGCTTGTGGGGCTTTCATGCATCCGTGCATTTCAAATGCATAAATAAATGCATTTATGCATTGACTGTATATGCATCCGTGCATATTCTTTGTCTCAAGCCGCCCAGCAAGGCGGCTCGAAACGAAGCTCTTTAGTTCCACCACAAAGGCAGCGATGAACCGGCCTCAACGGTTCAGAGGGTTGGCAACTGACCCGGGTGTGCAGCGTAAAGCACCACAAGCAGTTATCCGGCGGGCAGGGACCGCGGTCGGAAAAACAATTTGAATGGACTCGTACCGCGCCAGTAGCGCCGAAAGGTCAGCTTCCTTTTTTGAACACAGGATTAAAGGAAGGCGAAGGATCGCATTACTGAAAAGCCTGGCCATGCCGGGCTTTTTGGAATGCCTACCTCAAGAGACATCGCTTGATCCCAACACACATCACTCATCAATCACCCCCAGGAGGCGTGACATGACAAACGAGCAACAAGCGTTGCTGGACATGCCGATCTGGCTGGTCATCGTTCTCGCCCTGGTGGGCGGGGTGTCCGGCGAAATGTGGCGCGCCGACAAAGAGGGCGCCCGTGGCTGGTCGCTGCTGCGGCGCCTGGCGCTGCGCTCCGGGGCCTGCATGATCTGCGGGGTCTCGGCCATCATGCTGCTGTACGCCGCCGGCGTGTCGATCTGGGCTGCAGGGGCGTTTGGCTGCCTGACGGCGATGGCCGGGGCGGACGTGGCCATCGGGCTTTACGAACGCTGGGCCGCCAAGCGGATTGGCGTTTGCGAAGTGCCACCGCGTGATTCTCGCCCCGATCAGCAGTGAACCAGCATCGCTGATCTTCGCGTTGCTATAGGAACAGGAGGCCATTAATGCCCGCCGTCATCGAAAGACCGTCGCAGCTGTTTTCCGCCATTGCCGAGACGTTGCGCATCACCATTGCCGGCTTGAATGTCGGGAGTCATCAAGACTTCGACGGCACCGGCGATCAACCCTGGGTGCTGATCGCCATCGAGCGTGATGCGCCGGGCAATCGTGCCAACGACGGACGTATCGCTCATGTCCTGACGATTTCCTTGCAAGTCGTATTGCCCGGCACAGGCACAGGATTGGCGGCTTGCGACCTGGCCAGCGAATTGAAAAACCTGGTCGCTGACAACCGCTGGAATCTGTCGGGCGACCAATGTGATTTGCCCATGAACATTGATGGCATCCCATCCACGTTCACGAGCGAGACACGGGAGTACACCGCCTGGACCGTTTCATTTACCCAATCGCTGTACTTCGGCCAGACGCTGCTCGACGACCCGCTGGGCATTCCGAAATTCGCCCGCACCTGGGAGGTGTCGAACATCGACGACCCGGATCAATACACCGCACTCGAGGCCTGACCCATGTTTGATGCGCTTTTACGTATGCAACTGGGCCCGATCATCGAGCGTCTGGCCGAGATGGAAGCCGAGCTTGAAGACCTTCACCGACGTGCCGAGAGTTTCTGTCGCATCGGCGTTTGTCAGGAGGTCGATGCGACCAGCAACACCTGCAAGGTCAGTCATGGGGAGCTGCTTACTCCGGCAATCAGGTTTTTCAATCCGAGTGCCGGCGCACAGAGCGAGTCGCGGATCCCCTCCGTGGGCGAGCAGTGTCTGTTGCTGAACCATGGCGGCGGTGAGGGCGGCGGGCAGTCGGTCGCGTTGTTCGGCCTCAACGGCGGTCAGTTCCCGCCCGTCTCGACACGGGCCTCGCTGACGCGGCGCCTCTATCAGGACGGCACGGAAAACGGTTACGACGACGCCAGTCATGTTCTGCACTGGAAAAACGGCCCGGCGGCGTTTACCGGTTCTCGCGAAACGCTTGAATTGAGCATCGGCCCGGCGAGGCTGGCGATGACGCTTGAGGCCATCGAATTGCAACTGGGCGCCGTCGGCCTGCGGCTCGACGCTTCCGGTGTGCATCTGAGCGGCCCGTTGGTGGATCACCAGGGCCGCGTCATCAGTACTGCATAAAGAGCTTCCCATGATCGGAATCGATAGAAACACCGGCGCGACGGTCGACGACTGGCTGCAGTTTGTGCAGCGCGCCACCCGGGCACTGACTACGCCTTTGGGCACTCGCCAGAAGCGTCCTTTATATGGCTGCGCACTCACTGAGTTGCTGGGGCAGAACCTCGGCGACGACTTGCTGATTCTTGCCCAAAGCCATGCGGCCCAAGCGTTTTACAACCAGTACAACGGCATCGACGATTTCGAGCCACAAGTCATTGTCGCCAGTCGCCGCGGTGCCGGGCTGCTGCTGCGTTTCGCCGGCACCTGGAAAAATCGCCAACAGACTTTCGAGGTAATGGCATGAGCATGTTGATCCCCGGCCAGAACCAGTTGGCTGAACCGGCAATCGTCACGATCGAAGCGTTCGAGGATTTGCTCGCAGAGTTCAAAACCTTCGTCGTCGAGTACGTCGGCGCCCGTTCCCCCGAGAGTGCGGCCAAGCTTATGGTCAGCCTGGAAAACGAAAGCGAGTTGTTGACCATGGCCCTTGAGGCGTTCTGTGTACGGCTGCAAATCCACGAGCGTAAATACAACGCCCGTATCAAGCAGATGCTGGCGTGGTGGGCCACCGGGACCAATCTCGATGCGCGCCTCGCGGACATGGGGCTAGAACGTCAGATGCTCGATCCGGGCGACCCGGCGGCGTTCCCGCCGATCAATCCGGTTTACGAGAGCGATGACGACGCCCGGTTGCGTTATTACCTGGCGCCGCATGCCCCGGCGGCGGGCTCTCGCATGCAGTATCGACGCGAGATCTTCACCCTTGGCGAACGGCCTGCCGTGAAGGTGGAAACCGCCGCGGCGGGTGTGGTGACGGTCACTTACACCTTCGACCCGGACGGCTATGCCGCGCAGGTCAAGGACGGCAACGGTCGCCGGACCGCGCCCGGCGAAGTCACGGTCACGGTGCTTTCCCGGGAGGGCGATGGCACACCACCCGAAGCGCTGCTCGACGGTGTTCGCCAGCATTTCGCCCGGCCTGATGTACGACCGGAAACGGATCTCGTCATCGTGCAGGCCGCGCGAATCAAGAACTACAAAATCCGGGTCGTGGCCAAGATCAACGCAGGTCCCGATTCGGGGCTGACCAAGGTTGCCGCGCAACAGCAGTTGCAGGCGTATGCCGATTCTTGTCACCGACTGGAAGGGCGGGTGGACCCGAGCTGGATCGACTACACGTTGCACAGTGCTGGTGCGGTTCAGCTGGAGATTCTTGAGCCGGTCGATCCGATTGTTACGACGGCCTTTGAGGCCCCGTATTGCACGGGCGTCGAGGTGGAGGTGGACACGTTATGAGTGAACAAACGCCTCGCCTAAGTCTGCTACCCGCCAACAGCTCACCCTTGGAAAAAGCCTTGGATCTCGGTTTCGGCACGTTGCTCGATCGCATCGCACCGCCGTTCCCCGAACTGATGAACCCGACTGCAACGCCCTTGGCGTTCTTGCCGTATCTCGCCGCGGATCGTGGGGTCAGTGAGTGGAGCTCCGAGGCGGCTGAGGCTGAAAAGCGTTTGACGGTAGAACTCGCCTGGCCCACCGCACGGCAGGCCGGGACTCGAAAAGCGCTGGAGAACGCGGCCAAAGGTTTGCAATTGATGCCTGAGGTGCGCGCCTGGTATGAGCAAACACCGCCAGGCCAGCCTTACAGCTTTTCCGTCAGGGCCTTTACCGAACAGCCTTACAGCGAAGAAATCGACGCCCGTCTCGACCGTCGCCTGGCCGATGCCAAAAGCGAACGGGACACCTTGTCGGTGTCCGTCGGCTTGAGTGCGTTCGGCAATCACGTCATCGGCGCCGCCACTGTGTGCGGCGAGCTGACCACGGTTTATCCGATTGTCATCGAAGGGCTTGAATCCTCGGGCCAGGCCTTCATGGCCGCCGGGCTCTACACCGTCGAAACCTCCACTATTTATCCACAGGGGTCCTAAATGGCCGACTATTACACCCTGCTCACCAATGCGGGGATCGCCTACGAAACTGCCTGCAAGGCGGCGGGCGTGCCGATCAAACTGTCGCAGATTTCCGTCGGTGATGGCGGCGGTGCGGTTTACAACCCGGCCGCCACGGCCACCGCACTGAAACGCGAAGTATGGCGCGGGCCGCTCAATGCACTGTTCCAGGATGAGCAAAATCCGAGCTGGTTGCTGGCCGAGGTAACTATCCCGCCTGAAGTGGGTGGTTGGTATGTGCGTGAAGCCGGGCTTTGGACTGACACAGGCATTCTGTACGCCATCGTCAAGTATCCAGAGTCGTTCAAACCGGTGTTGGCGACTTCGGGGTCGGGGAAGGAGTTTTATATTCGATCGATTTTCGAGACCAGTAATGCGGCGTTGGTGACGTTGTTGATCGATGACACGGTTGTAAAAGCGACGCGTGCGTGGGTGACGAGTTTTGTCGCCGATGAACTTGCCAAGCTCGACAGGAAACAGTCTGTGCGCGTGGCTACAACTGCAAATATCGTTTTAAACGCCGCACAAACGCTTGATGGTATTGCTGTGGTTGCGGGCGACCGAGTGCTGGTTAAAAACCAGACACTGGTGAAGGAGAATGGACTTTACGTCGTGGCTAATGGCGCCTGGGTCCGGGCAAAAGATGCTGACTCAAGCTTGAGGGTAACTTCGGGGCTAATGGTTTCTGTCGAGCAGGGTGCAACCCTTGCTGACACGATCTGGCAACTCGTGACAGACGGGGCAATCGTCCTCGACACGACGCCGCTAGTGTTTCAGAACATCACTCAAGGTTTCGCACCGCTCAACTCCCCAGCGTTCTCGGGCAATCCAACAGCCCAAACGGCGAATATTTTCAGCAATGACGATGTGCTGGCTACGACCAAGTTTGTTCAACGCGCGCTAGGAAACTATGCAGGGCAAACGAACTATGCGGTCAGCACCGAACTGACCGTGGCGGATGTCGGGAAGCTTTCTATTTTTACCGCAGCGTCTTTGACTGCGACACTTCCGGCTTGGGAGAGTGTCCCCCCAGGTGGGCTAGTCACGATAACCAGCACTGCTGGTTTGACGGTCAAGGCTAAAAGCGGGGAAACATTAAATGCGCAACTGGGGGCTGCTGGACCATTTGTATTGCCGGCAGGCTCTAGCGCAGTTTTTCGCCGATTGTTGTTGGGCGGCGGCTGGAGCTTCGAGGGCGGTGATGCTGCGCTGAAGTATTCGCCGATGTTTGCGGCGTCACTCTCGCAGACGGGATATGAAAAGTTACCTAATGGTTTGATTCGTCAATGGGGACTCGGCAGCGCGGGTGGCGCTCCAGCGCATTGCAACTTTAACTCCACAATTGCGAGAACACTGCTCAACTCGTTTCCGATTGCGTTTCCGAATGGTTTGTTTTCGATTGTTGCTACGCACTGTGCGGCCGGTAGCCCAGCTGTTTCGGTTGTTACTAATCAGGAAACACGCACGGGATTTCAAGCCGCCTGTAGCTGGAGTACCGATTGCGCAATCCGCTGGGTCGCAGTGGGTTACTAGGAGGAGAAGTTATGAAATACAGTCTTATTACCGGGTGTTTCTACCCATCCGACATTCAGTATGAAAGCCTTCCTGTCGACGTCGTCGAAGTCTTACCAGAGGAGTTTTCTGCTGCCATGAGCCGTTCGCCTGACGAAGTACTTAGTGTTGTAGAAGGTCGTGTTGTGGTCGTGCCTGGTCCCATCCCGGATCCAGTGGAAACTGCGGCGCGCGCCGTGGTGCTTGAGCGTTACTGGCGGGACGGTAGTCTTCAGGCTTCGGACAACCTCGTCGCACGTCATCGCGATGAGCTTGAGCAAGATGTGCAAACCACGCTTACAGCTGCGCAGTTCACGGCACTTCAGACCTATCGACGGGAGCTTCGCAGCTGGCCGGAAGCGGACAAATTTCCGTTGATCGATCACCGCCCAATTGCTCCGCCGTTGCTGGCTGAGAAAATCCGATAAACGCCCCGCACCTCTGGGGCATTTTCTTATCCGCCAAACACCACCCGAAAGCCCCTTCCTAAAGAAGGGGCTTTTTCGTATCTGGAGAAACAGAAATGGCACAACGCCAAACTTACACCGTGCTCCTCCCATTCCCCACCGGGGGTGGCCACTGGTCGAGCGTCGGCCAAGAACTCGACCTGCTCGATGTGGAAGCCAGTGCACTGCGCACCGCCGGCCGCCTGGAGCTGACCGTTACAACCGAGGTCGCCGAATCGGCCTCTACCACCACCCCGGCCAAAAAGGCCGCTGCCAAGAAGGCTGAATAACCATGGCTGAGGTTTTGAACTTCGAGCACAACGGCATTACCGTCAATGCCACTGAATCTCCCGAGGCCATGGGTGGCCTGGGGGACAACGTCATCGGTCTGGTCGGCACCGCGCCGAATGCCAACCTGCTGATTCCGAAAAATACCCCGTTCCGCATCAATAGCTTCACCACTCAGGCCCAGCTGGACCCGACCGGTGCCGAGGCGGGCACGCTGTTTCAGGCGGTCTACCAGATCCTCAAAGTGGTCAAGGTTCCGGTCTACGTCGTCATCGTCGAAGAGGGCGCTACCCCGGCCGACACGCTGAACAATGTCATCGGCGGCGTTGAGGCACAGACCGGTCGCAAGCTGGGTCTGGCCGCGTTGAGCGGTGTCGCGGAAGACCTGACCATCATCGGTGCACCGGGCTTCACCGGCACCAAGGCTGTGGCCAGTGAGTTCGCCTCGTTCGGCAAACGCATCAAGGCGCGGGTAGTGCTCGACGGCAAGGACGCCGCGGTCGCCGATCAAGTGACTTACAGCCAGGAACTGGGCGGTGCGGACCTCGGTTTCGACCGCTGCCTGGTGGTGCACAACATGCCGGCCGTTTACTCCAAGGCAGCGAAGAAAAACGTCTTCCTGGCGCCTTCGAGCCTGGCCATCGCCGCGCTCGCCAAGGTCAAGCAATGGGAGAGCCCGGGCAACCAGGTCACCTATGCCGAAGATGTGTCGCGCACGGTGGAATACAACATCCTCGACACCTCCACCGAAGGCGATCTGCTCAACCGCTACGGCGTCAGCTACTACGCCCGGACCATCCTTGGCGGCTTCTCGCTGCTGGGTAACCGCTCCATCACCGGCAAGTTCATCAGCTACGTCGGCCTCGAAGATGCGATCAGCCGCAAACTGGTGAAGGCCGGTCAGAAGGCCATGGCCAAGAACCTGACCAAGTCGTTCATGGATCAGGAGGTCAAGCGCATCAACGACTGGCTGCAAACCCTGGTCGCCGACGAAACCATCCCTGGCGGCAGCGTGTACCTGCACCCGGAATTGAACAGCGTCGAGAAGTACAAAAACGGTACCTGGTACGTGGTCATCGACTACGGCCGCTACGCACCGAATGAACACATGATTTATCAACTCAACGCCCGCGATGAAATCATCGAGCAGTTCCTGGAGGACGTTCTCTAATGTTTACCAACCGCGTAAGACAGGCCATCGCGGCCACCCTGCAAGGCCTGCCGTAGAATTCACCCCGCCGAAGATCGAATTCGAGATGGAAAACATGGTCGGCGGCCGCTTCATCGGCGAGGAAATGGCCAAAAGCGGCAAGGCGCTGACCTCCAAGCTGATTCTTCAAGGCGCTGGTCCAGAAATCATGCTCGCCCTGGGTGTGAAACTGGGCGACGACATTCTGCTGAACGTGCGTGAAGCCGGACAGGATCAGGACGGCAACACCTGGTTCACCTACCACACCGTCGGCGGCAAGCTGAAATCCCTTGAGGAAGCCGTTCTCAAAATGAACGAGAAGCCCAAGACCACCCTCGAGCTGTCCTGCCGCACCTACAACCGTCTGGAGAATGGCATCCCGGTGATCGACATCGACGTGCGCACCCAGAAGTTCGTGCTCAACGGCGTCGACATTCTCGGTGACGCCCGCCGCGCTGTGTTGCTGCCGTAACACCAAGGACAGCAGGGCATACAACCTGTGGGAGCGAGCCTGCTCGCGATGAGGGAATCACATTCAGCATCATTGTTGACTGTCCCGACGCTATCGCGAGCAGGCTCGCTCCCACAAGGATTGTGGCGAACCGTTCCCTGCACAGCACTCTTCCATGATTCACCAAGGAACTCATTTCATGTCCTGGACGCCTCCTGTTCACGTCTTGTTGTCGCCGATCACCGCTGACGATCAGTCGACGATCGAGCAGATTCAGCTCAAACCACTGTTCTACGCCGCGCAGAAAGAGGCCCTGGCTCGCGCCGGTGATGATGAGGACGATCAGTTCTTCGAGCTGGCCAAATTGGCCGCTGGGTTGTCGGTCAAGGAACTGGACCAGCTCAAACGGCCGGACTACGTGAGCATTGCGCAGTACGTGCATGAGATGTCGACTCGCCCTGCTTCGTACTTTCTTGAACAGCAAGCGCAGGGCGAACAATCGGTAGACCCCGATCAGGTGCAACTGCTGCAACCGCTCAACGCAGTGGGCCGCAGCATGACCTCGCTAACCCTGGAAATGCCGGTGCTGCGCGCCACCAAAGCGATGAAGAAACTGAAAACCGCCAAGGAACGCGCCGAATTCATCACCGCCCATTGCACCGGACTGATGCTTCCCGATCTGGACCTGCTGACCGTGCCCGACTGGACACAGCTTCAGGTACGCATCGACGATTTTTTAAACAAACCGGCGGACTTCTTTCGGAACGCGACATCGAAGTAATCCTCGATGTGGTGCCGCTCATTTACTCGGTAAGTGAGGCGGAAATTCTGGAGTGGGACGCCGGCAAGGCCTTGCGCCGCTACGACATCGCGATCACTCGCCTTGGCGTGAAACAGGAGTAGAGCGGGATGGCGGACGATAGATATTCGCTCAAATACGCAGCCTTCAACGACAGTGGGTTGGCGTTCGGTAATACCAGCCTGACCACAGCAACCACGAGCGTTGTGTCAGCACAAGGTACGGGCACGTCCGCCAGGGATCAGATGCCTGGCCTCGGTCTGGTGCTGAAGGATCTCGGGCTCAAGCTCGGTCTGCTGACGATGGCTATTGAGTCATTGACCTTGAAACTTTCATCGCAACGTTTGGTGTCCCAAGCGATGGGAAACGGTGCCAAGAGTGAAGCGGCCAGCGAGCAAAAGAGTGCAGGCAAATCGGGTGGCCGTGTCGAACCGCCGGACCTGCTCAAACCCGCAATAGAGATGGGCTCGGCCAGGGCCGATCTGAAGCAGGCAGCCCAATTGACCCCGCGCCAGAGCGAAGAGATGGCGCTGTCAACCCAACACATCGCCAGCGCTCCGCTAGTGGCGGCCGGGGGGACCAACGCGGTTGATCTGGTGAAGATTGAAAGTCTGGCTGCCAAGGCAGGGATCGCTAGCGATCTGCCCAATGCCTCGGACCGACAGTTTGAGCTGCTGCGCTTCGCCAGCGACGCTGGCGTCGCCGCGTCGGCGTTCAAAATGCCGGCCTTGGATGTCGCTGAGATGATGCTCGGCTGGCGCACCTCCATGAAGCTCAACGGTGCTCAAGCCTTTGACCTGGCGGATGCAACCAACCATCTGGGCAAGATCTTCGGTGGTGCGAAAGCGGCTGACATCGGTGACGTCTTGCAGCGTGACGGTGCTGCTGCTACGGCGGCAGGTCTGTCCCCTGCGCAAGCCGCAGCGTTGACGGCGGCATTGCTCAATACCGGTACGCAAAAGGCTGATGCCGGCGTAGCGCTGAAAAACATCACCACTGTCATGGGCAAGGGGGATCAGGCCTCCGCAGCCGAGCGAGCGGCCTGGAAGCAGCTGGGTCTGGAGCCGAAAGCGGTGGCGAGCGGCTTGCGTGACAAGGACGCGGCGCCTGGCACGGTAATGTCGGTGCTTGCGGCCTTGAACGCGCAACCTGCCGAGAAACGCTCGACGCTTGCCTCTACGCTATTTGGCAATGGTGATGAGGCGGCGCTGCGCATGGCGCAAAACCTTGCCGATGTGAATGGCGCCTTCTGGCAGGTAAAAGACAAAGCGCAGTACGCCACGTCGGAATTGGGTGACAAGGGCTCGGTGAGGCAAGACGCACTCGCGCAGTCGAAAACCCAGCAAGGCCAGTGGAATGTCTTGAATGCGCGCAACGATCGCCTGTCCACGGCCACGGGTAGTGCGCTGGCTCCAACGACGGACAGCGCGCTTGGTTCCCTCGGTTCGTTGATTGATGGCCTGAGCGAATTGGCTGAAACCTCTCCGAAAACCACAGCAGCAGTCGTAATTGTTGCAGCAGCCATCAAACCGCTGGTGAGTACGCTATTCAAAGCCTTAACGGATGAGATGACCAATCAGGTAGCCAAGCGAGTATTGGGGGGCGTGGCTCCTCGTCTTCCCGGGCCTTTGGGTGAGGTGATTTCTGAAGACTTCAGAAAAACTGATCGTACGGCCAAGCTGAATATCAACGGTACGAGCCGATTTGAGCCCGTGACCGCTGCGAAAGCCGAGGCCGGGGGAAGTGCTAGCCGTTCCCTGCGAGGCATGAGTGCTTCATTGCGCCCGTTTACCCGTTATATACCTGGAGCACTCGCGTTAAGTGCTGCCCCCGAAGTGGTTGAAGGCGCGATGAGCGGCGACGTCCGGATGATAGGCGCCGGCCTGGGAACCGCTGGCGGTGGCTGGGCGGGGGCTTCGGCGGGGGCTGCCATGGGCGCCACTGTGGGTACCTTTTTCGCACCGGTCATCGGCACCGCCATTGGCGGGGCGGTCGGCGCGGTCGTCGGCGGACTGGCAGGAAGCTGGATAGGTAGAGAGTCGGGTTCCTGGCTGGGTGACAAACTCGCCACGCCCGCCGACAAACTCCCCCCTCCGGATCAGGCCGCCAAAGATCTGACCAATACCCAGACAACCAGTCAGCAAAACGCACTGACCGCGAACATCTACATCAACGGTCAGGATCAAGCCAGCGCCACTCAACTGGCAAACCTGGTGGTGCAGCATATTTCCGGGCAATTCGGACTGATGACAACGACCAATCAACTCGCCGTTCGACGTGACACGGCCCTGACCGATGGGGTGGCTTGATGAGGCAGCAAATGGCACTCGGCACGTTCATTTTCGGCTTGTCGCGCAACTTCGCCTATAGCGGTCTGGTGCGCAAGTCGGACGGTGGCTGGGTGAAGGTGGACATCCTGACCAGCAAGCCCAAGGCCAGCCAGACCGGTCAAGGCCTGCAAAGCCTGACGATAACCGGCAAGGCGATGTACGCGGTGGCCATGGACCGCCTCGATGAATTGCGCGCCTTGCAAGCGCTGCGGGTACCGCTGCCGTTGGTCGATGGTATTGGTCGCAACTGGGGTTTATGGCGGATCAACGACGTGACGGAAACCCAAAGCGAGGTGATTGATGACGGCACGGCGATGTTGATCAGTTGGTCGATTGCACTGGAGGAATTCGTCAATGCGTAAGGTACGAACGGTGGCCGGTGACTCGGTGAATCTATTGCTCTACCGCGAGCTTTGGCGTTGTGACGATGTGGCCGAAGAGGCGCTGTGGCTCCTCAACCCGATGCTGGCCGAGCAAGGTCCGGTGCTGCCAGCATGCATTTGGGTGGTGCTCCCGGAACTTGAATCCAGACCCGTAGCGACCACGCCTGTAACGGCGTGGGATTAAGGAGGTTACATGGCACTTGGGTTCACGCCCGCGGTAGAAATCTACGGCGCCAACGCGGCCCTGATCAATCAGCGTCTGATCAGTTGGCAACACATCGATGCCGCCGGTATCGAGTCCGATCAACTGACCCTGGTGCTCGATCTTGAAGGCCTTGAAGGACTGCCAAGCCTGGGGGGAAAGGTCGGCTTGCGCGTGGGTTATCTGGAATCCGGGATGGTGGATAAGGGTCAGTTTTTGGTCACTCGACGTACGACGACGCTGTTCCCGTTTCGCGTGTCGCTGGTGGCTACCGCCGCCCCGTTCAGTGCGGCGGACGAGAGCGGATTCCAGCAGCGCCGCTCGGCCAGTCATGGCCCGACTACCCTCGGGGCATTGTTTCGCGAACTGACAGCCAGGCACGGCTTTTCGCCGAGGGTGGACCCGGCATTGTCGCTGAAAAAGATCGAACACATCGACCAGTCGAATGAAACCGACATGGGCTTCGTTACGCGTTTGGCGAATAAGTACGGCGCCATCGCCAAACCGGTGAATGAGCTGTATGTGCTGGCTCGGCCAGGTCAGGTCAAGTCATTGTCGGGAAAAGTATTGCCGGACGTGAAACTGTCGGTCACTAGCAACAATCGCCCCGGCGATCATGCGTTTATCTCCGCCACCCTTGATGACTCTGCCCGGGGCAAAAGCCAGGGCTGCAAGATCAGTTGGTGGGACGCCGCCGCTGGTTTAATGCGGGTGGTTGAAACCGGGTTCGCGCCGTTCAAGACCTTGCGCCAGAGCTGCCAAAGCGCGGAAGAAGCGCAGGCGGTCGGCGAAGGTGAAGTGCGCAAAATGGGCCGTGAAAAGCTCAAGGTGAAAATCAGCTGTCCGGGCAATCCCGATTTTTCGGCTGAAGGCCTGCTACTCCTTGATGCCACCTGGCCGGACTTCATGCGTGGTCGCTGGTCGATCGACAAAGTCACGGCCAGCGGCGATCGCACCAATAGCTATCGCTGCATGATCGAGGCGACTTGCCTTGATCCAAGCGCTGACGACGTCGCCTGATCTTCCCTCCCAAAGAACCCCTGTGCGGGCTTGCTCCCACAGGTTTCTGACTGCGCCTTCCATACAACTGGAGCGCCCTCATGAAGATCACTCCGATCCTCAACTGATTTTTGAGAGTGTCATCATTAAACACAGGAGCGAGTGATGCGGGTCACCGATCAACAGTTGCTCAACATTTTCCCCAACGCCCGCCACCAAGCGGGCGTTTTCATTTCCGCCCTGAACACTGCCATGATCCACCGCAACATCAACACCCCCAAACGCATCGCCGCCTTCCTCGCGCAAGTCGGTCACGAATCGGGACAGTTGCAGTACGTACATGAACTGGGCAGCACTCAATACCTGAGCAAATACGACACCGGCACCCTGGCCGCCCGTTTGGGCAATACTCCAGAACCCGATGGCGACGGTCAAAAGTACCGTGGCCGAGGCCTGATCCAGATCACCGGTCGCCACAACTACCGGCACTGCAGCCTCGGCCTGTTTGGCGATGAACGTTTGCTGTCTCTGCCTGAACTGCTGGAACAACCCCAATGGGCCGCTGAATCAGCGGCATGGTTCTGGGAGCAGAACGGCTTGAATGAACGCGGCCAGTTCAACAGCATCACTCGCCGGATAAACGGTGGGTTGAACGGTTTGCAGGATCGTCTGGAAATCTGGGCGCGGGCGAGGGCGGTGTTATGCCAGCCTTCGGTCTGATCGGCTGGCGACTGATCGGTCTGCTGGTGCTGGCCGGTTGTTCGGCAGCGCTCGCCTGGCAGTTTCAGGATTGGCGCTACGGCCGGCAACTGGCGGAGCAGGCCAGGCTGCACGCCGAGACCCTCAATCAACTGACTCTGGCCGCCGCTACCCAGCAACAGGCCGAGCAGAACAAGCATCTGGCCCTGGAACAGCGGCTTTCGGCCAGTGAGCAAACCCATTATCGAGCGCTTAGCGATGCCGAACGTGATCAAGGTCGCTTGCGCGATCGTCTTGCCACTGCTGATGTGCGCTTGTCAGTCCTCCTCGATGCCCATGACGCTGTCGCAACCTGTGCAGTGCCAACCGCCTCCGGCACCGGCAGCGTGGATCATGGCCCCCCGCGAGCCCGACTTGACCCGGCGCATGCTCAACGAATTATCGCCATCACCGACGCAGGCGATAGCGGGCTGATTGCCCTGCAGGCGTGTCAGGCCTATGTCAGAGCCCTCGTTCGCTAACATTTTGATCGATCCTGAACCTTGCAAGCGTGATCGGCTCGTGTACGGTAGGCCTCATTCAGCTCGATCAGGAGAGAGCCGTGAAAGATATCACTCAGATGGCCGCTGAACTTGGCAGACGCTTGCAGGTTCTCAATGCCCACGTCACCACCGCCGAATCCTGTACCGGTGGCGGGATTGCCGAGGCGATCACCCGTATTCCGGGGAGTTCGGCGTGGTTTGAGGCCGGTTATGTCACCTACTCCAACCGCCAGAAAACCCAGCAACTGGATGTCCCGGCCGAGTTGTTTCCAACTGTCGGGGCGGTCAGTCGCGAGGTGGTCGAGGCCATGGTCCGCGGCGCGCAGGAAAAAAGCCGGGCGCGTTTTGCCGTGGCGGTCAGCGGTGTGGCCGGGCCGGATGGCGGTTCGCCGAGCAAGCCCGTGGGCACGGTGTGGCTGGCCTGGGGCGTGGGTGAGCAGGTGTTCAGCGAGGTGCAGTACTTTGCCGGTAACCGTGACGAGGTCCGCCGACAAACGGTGAAGGCCGCGCTAGAGGGGCTGCTGCGCCATGCCGCTGGAGAAATCTCAAATCAGGGGTAGGCGATCCTGAAACGCTGTGGAATAATACTGGCTACTTATACAGGTGTTGGCCGTCAGGCCTTATTG
>LNAP01015811.1_pt1 | contig 18109 bp, 9 predicted proteins | sample 602601 | NCBI WGS metagenome assembly LNAP01 (sample SAMN02440304, study PRJNA202911) | soil metagenome | biome: Subtropical and temperate rainforests or woodlands; isolation source: soil samples (1 kg each in a 20% v/v slurry with milli Q water) were... ...
AGCATCCGCGCCATCAGTGCGGCCTGGTTGCCCTGGGTATCAAGCACCGAATAGAAACCCTTTTGCTGCCAGGCCTGTTTGCCGGAGGCGTCATAGAACAGGCGGGTCGGTGCAACCGCCTGGCGGCGGTCACCGTCGTAGACCGGGACTTTGGTTGCGCCACGTGCCGCGCCCTCACCGCTGCCCAGGTTGAGCTGACAGGCGGCGTCATTGCAAGCGTGGCAGGCCACGCACTTTTCAGTGAAGATCGGTTGAATGTCGCGGCTGTAGGAGATAACAGGTGACATGGCAGAGGAAATCGCCGGGCCTTGCGCCAAGGCGCCCCAGCTTAAAAACAGCAGCAATGTGCCGATGACGAAGCGATACGACATGTCCCTGGTCCCGAATCCTGAAAAAACGCCGCGATTCTACCGGTCTGTCACCGTTACCAACATGAACGATATTCATGCAAATTCGAGTCACGCTCCAAAAGCGCACAGGTTTGCTATCATCCCGGCCCTTCGTCATGGCCTTACCGAGTAGTCCAAATGTCCGATCGCAGCGTTCGCCTTCAAGCTCTCAAGCACGCCCTCAAAGAGCGCATCCTGATTCGGCACGATGATCCAGAGCTACAAGCTCGAAGAGCAGGATTACCGTGGCAAACGCTTCGCTGACTGGCCAAGCGATGTCAAAGGCAACAACGACCTGTTGGTACTGACTCGCCCGGACGTGATCGGCGGCATTGAAAAAGCCTACCTGGATGCCGGCGCCGACATTCTGGAAACCAACACCTTCAACGCCACCCGGATTTCCATGGCCGATTACGGCATGGAAAAACTGGCGTACGAATTGAACGTAGAAGGCGCTCGCCTGGCGCGCAAGGTCGCCGATGCGAAAACCCTCGAGAACCCGGACAAACCGCGTTTTGTTGCCGGCGTGCTCGGCCCGACCAGCCGTACCTGCTCGTTGTCCCCGGACGTCAACAACCCTGGTTATCGCAACGTCACCTTTGATGAGCTGGTGGAGAACTACACCGAAGCCACCAAAGGCCTGATCGAAGGCGGCGCCGACCTGATTCTGATCGAAACCATTTTCGACACCCTCAACGCCAAGGCCGCGATCTTCGCCGTACAAGGCGTGTTCGAGGAACTGGGCGTCGAACTGCCGATCATGATTTCCGGCACCATCACCGACGCCTCCGGCCGCACCCTGTCGGGCCAGACCACCGAAGCATTCTGGAACTCCGTGGCCCACGCCAAGCCGATTTCCGTCGGCCTGAACTGCGCCCTTGGCGCCCGCGAATTGCGCCCGTACCTCGAAGAGTTGTCGAACAAGGCCAGCACCCACGTTTCCGCGCACCCTAACGCCGGCCTGCCGAACGAGTTCGGCGAGTACGACGAATTGCCGTCGGAAACCGCCAAGGTCATCGAAGAGTTCGCCCAGAGCGGCTTCCTCAACATCGTCGGCGGCTGCTGCGGCACCACGCCGGGCCACATCGAGGCCATCGCCAAGGCCGTTGCCGGTTATGCGCCGCGCGAGATTCCGGACATCCCGAAGGCTTGCCGCCTCTCGGGTCTGGAACCGTTCACCATCGATCGCAACTCGCTGTTCGTCAACGTTGGCGAACGCACCAACATCACCGGCTCCGCCAAGTTCGCCCGTCTGATCCGTGAAGACAACTACACCGAAGCCCTGGAAGTCGCCCTGCAGCAGGTCGAAGCCGGCGCCCAGGTGATCGATATCAACATGGACGAAGGGATGCTCGATTCGAAGAAGGCCATGGTGACCTTCCTCAATCTGATTGCCGGCGAACCGGACATCTCCCGCGTACCGATCATGATCGACTCCTCCAAGTGGGAAGTGATCGAAGCCGGCCTCAAATGCATCCAGGGCAAGGGCATCGTCAACTCGATCAGCATGAAAGAAGGCGTCGAGCAATTCATCCACCACGCCAAACTGTGCAAGCGCTACGGCGCCGCGGTGGTGGTGATGGCCTTCGACGAAGCCGGCCAGGCCGACACCGAAGCGCGCAAGAAGGAAATCTGCAAACGTTCCTACGACATTCTGGTCAACGAAGTGGACTTCCCGCCGGAAGACATCATCTTCGACCCGAACATCTTCGCCGTGGCCACCGGTATCGAAGAACACAACAACTACGCCGTCGATTTCATCAACGCCTGTGCCTACATCCGTGACGAGCTGCCGTATGCGCTGACCTCCGGTGGTGTGTCCAACGTGTCGTTCTCGTTCCGTGGCAACAACCCGGTGCGCGAGGCAATCCACTCGGTGTTCCTGCTGTACGCGATCCGCGCCGGCCTGACCATGGGTATCGTCAACGCCGGTCAGCTGGAGATCTACGACCAGATCCCGGTGGAACTGCGCGACGCCGTGGAAGACGTGATCCTCAACCGCACCCCGGAAGGCACCGACGCCCTCCTCGCCATCGCCGACAAGTACAAGGGCGACGGCAGCGTCAAGGAAGCCGAGACTGAGGAGTGGCGCAACTGGGACGTCAACAAGCGTCTGGAGCACGCACTGGTCAAAGGCATCACCACCCACATCGTCGAAGACACCGAAGAATCGCGCCAGTCCTTCGCCCGACCGATCGAAGTGATCGAAGGCCCGTTGATGGCTGGCATGAACATCGTCGGCGACCTGTTCGGCGCCGGTAAAATGTTCCTGCCTCAGGTAGTAAAATCCGCCCGCGTGATGAAGCAGGCCGTAGCCCACCTGATCCCGTTCATCGAACTGGAAAAAGGCGACAAGCCGGAGGCCAAGGGCAAGATCCTGATGGCGACCGTCAAAGGCGACGTGCACGACATCGGCAAGAATATCGTCGGCGTGGTGCTGGGCTGTAACGGCTACGACATCGTCGACCTGGGCGTGATGGTGCCGGCGGAAAAAATCCTCCAGGTGGCCAGGGAACAGAAGTGCGACATCATTGGCCTGTCAGGCCTGATCACTCCGTCGCTGGACGAGATGGTCCACGTCGCCCGCGAAATGCAGCGTCAGGATTTCCACCTGCCGTTGATGATCGGTGGCGCCACCACCTCCAAGGCGCACACGGCGGTCAAGATCGAGCCGAAGTACAGCAACGACGCGGTGATCTACGTTACCGACGCCTCCCGCGCCGTCGGCGTGGCGACCCAGTTGCTGTCCAAGGAGCTCAAGGCCGGTTTCGTCGAGAAAACCCGCCAGGATTACATTGAGGTTCGCGAGCGTACGTCCAACCGCAGCGCCCGCACCGAGCGTCTGAGCTATGGCGCGGCCATCGCCAAGAAGCCGCAATTCGACTGGGCGTCCTACACGCCGGTCAAACCGACTTTCACTGGCACGCGGGTGCTGGACAACATTGACCTCAACGTTCTGGCCGAATACATCGACTGGACGCCGTTTTTCATATCCTGGGACCTGGCCGGCAAGTTCCCGCGCATTCTCCAGGACGAAGTGGTCGGTGAAGCCGCCACCTCGCTGTACAACGATGCGCAAATTGATCGACGAAAAGCTGATCAGCGCTCGTGCGGTGTTCGGCTTCTGGCCGGCAAACCAGGTGCATGACGACGACATCGAGCTCTACGGCGATGACGGCAAGCCAATGGCCAAGCTACATCACTTGCGCCAGCAGATCATCAAGACCGACGGCAAGCCGAACTTCTCCCTGGCCGACTTCGTCGCGCCGAAAGACAGTGAAGTGACCGACTACGTGGGGGGATTCATCACCACCGCCGGCATCGGCGCCGAAGAAGTGGCCAAGGCCTACCAGGACGCTGGCGACGACTACAACTCGATCATGGTCAAGGCATTGGCCGACCGCCTGGCCGAGGCGTGCGCCGAGTGGCTGCACCAGCAGGTGCGTAAAGACTATTGGGGTTATGCCAAAGATGAAGCGCTGGATAACGAGGCTCTGATCAAGGAGCAGTACAGCGGCATTCGTCCGGCTCCGGGCTACCCGGCCTGCCCGGATCACACTGAGAAAGCCCAATTGTTTGCCCTGCTCGATCCGCAAGCCCAGGAAATGCGCGCAGGCCGCAGCGGTGTATTCCTCACCGAGCACTACGCGATGTTCCCGGCGGCAGCGGTCAGCGGCTGGTACTTTGCTCACCCGCAGGCGCAGTACTTCGCCGTGGGCAAGATCGACAAGGACCAGGTGCAGAGCTACACGTCGCGCAAAGGCCAGCCGAGCGCTGGCTGGCGCCGAATCTCGGTTACGACAACTGAGTGATCAACTGAAAAAACCTTGTGGGAGCGAGCTTGCTCGCGATAGCGGCGTATCAGTCAACATTGATGTTGAACATCAAGCCCCCATCGCGAGCAAGCTCGCTCCCACAGGTGATTTACCTGTTTGAGGCAGTCGTCAGCTCCGCGACCTCCTGTCGGGACAATTCGATCATCTTCGCGTTACGCGCCGCCCTCTGCTCGAAAAGCTGAGTCAGTAATGCCGCATCGTCAGCGTTTTCAACTTCCTCCTGCACATCCATATCATCCAGAGCCTTGAACACGTCAGGATGTTTTTCCTTGAGATAACTCACCCAATAGTCGCGCTGGATCAAGTCTTCAAAGAAACCATCGGACTGCTCTGCGTTGACGATCTCGATTCGCGCGTCCGCCAGTTGTTGAGCGGTCACTCCCGAGGCATAGGTCATGTGTTTCGGTTGCCCTGGCAGCTCCAGGCCGTCCGCCCATCCTTGTGTCAGCCCGATTCGATATCCTAAACGTATTTCGGCCTCATCCTGCCCGGTTTGCACGGCGATTTTCCTCGCGAGATCGTCGAAACAGCTGCCGGGATAAATTCAGCAGTGCACGCCCCATCACACTCGGGCGCCCGACGGGAATATCAAGCAAGGCGTTGTGGATGAATACTCTGCTTTCCAGCTCGCTGAACGTCAGGATTCGACCGTCGACACATGTGCCATGGGTGCTGGAATTCTTAAACACGATCTGCCGCAGTTCGATATTGCTGGCGGCGGCTTCAATGACCGTCCAGACCCGCCGCGTCAGATCGGCGTTTGCCACCTTGAACTCTTGCGTATCCTGCAGTTGCGAAAGCAGATGAAAAAACGCCGCACCGCCCGGTTCCGCCGCGAGTTGATTCCATAACGCGGTTTTGCTCGCCACCTCCTCAGGAGGAAGATTGGCCAACCACGGTGTTTGCTGCTCGGGATCCGGTTCGGTCACTGGCAAGTCCTCATCCGAATCGATGCCTTCACTGCTGTCGCCGCCATCGCCGTTGACGTCATCGATCAACCCGTCAAGATCGGCCCGCGAGATCCCCAGCACCGTGTCGTGCAATCCCGCTTCACGGTAATCCCTGAGTCGTTCAAGGCTCTCAAGCGACAGGTTGTAGTTGTCGCTCAAGTCCGTACCGGCCATCAGACTGTCGTGGTCGCCACTCAGGGCCTGCTCGGGGATCGACGTGATGTCGTTGCCACTGAGATTGAGCGTGCCAAGGTGCTGGCTGTCGAACACGCCTTCCGGCCATTCGGTCAAATTATTGTTGCGCAGATCCAGCGTCTCCAATTGCTCGAACATACTGATATCAAAAGAATCCAGGTCGTTGTAGCTCAAGTCCAGCCAGCGCAGACGCTCCAGCTTATTCAATGAGACATACAGCAGTTCGGCATCGTCCAACCGGTTCGAGGACAACTCCAGTCGCTCGAGCCTGTCCATGTCACAGACCGGCTCTGGAACGCCATCCAGCCCATTGCCATTGAGATCCAGGGTTTTCAGGCGGGTAAAAGCCTTGAGGAACCCATTGGAACCTTGCCGGGTAAGTTTTACGCTCGTCAGTTTCAACGTCCCGACATGCTCGAACGATGCCGGCACCTCGGGCAGGTCACCCAGTTGCAGACCGTTCAGATCCAGCACCGCATCAGCCACCGCGCCCGTGTTACTCAGACCTGTGCGCCAGCATTCGACGATCCGCAAGGCAGCCTGCCTGCGAATGCTGGAAGATGTCATCCAGCCGTTTCCGCGAGATCCCCGGGTAAACAGCCAGCCATTCAATTGGCGCGTGAGCGTTTCATAGGTTTTCTCCCATTCGGCAATTTTCACGCTCGCAGCTTCGCTGCCTTGCATCTGTTCGATCATTTGCAAGGCATCATCATCGGCGAGTGTCGGTTTCAGGCGTTGCAGGCGCTTTGTCAAAACCGCAACCCCTTCTCCCGCCGGGACTTCCGGCAGCGGCAACAATTGACGTGCGATCGAACTGGCGCTTTCGAACGGCGGAAAATCCTGTGGCACCGGCTCCAGGTCGAACCGTTCCAGAGCGCCGGCCGGGAGACCTTTGGCCATTTCCATTCGATGCCGGGCTGCGTTGCGCATGGCGACGGCTTGAGGAGTTAAAGGTGTGCCCGTGAGGTTGGTCTTGAGCAGCGTCTCATCCGCAAGTGGCTGCGGCAGCGCGTTGACCTTGCTGTCCCGCAAGTCCAGCCAATGCAACTCTGGCAGTTCCTGCGCTCCGGTCGGCCATTTTTGCAGTGCCGTTCCACTTAGGTTCAAGGACTTGAGGCGGGTCATTGCACTGACATCCAAGGTATTCAACGGGTTGTTGCTCAAGTCCAGGTGTTGCAGTGCCTGCAATCCATCAAAAGCCTGCTGAACCCCGGCATCGCCAACAATCCGGTTATTGGAAAGATCCAGATCAGTCAGTTTTTCAAGATCACCGGGCGCAAAGGGCACTTCGGTCAGACCGCTGCCACTCACATCAAATTTTTCAAGCCCGGGAAACTTGCGTACGAAACTGCGGACCTTCTCGACGGGAGCTGTATTACCCTTCAGATACAAGGTTCGCACTTCAGGGAAGGCGCCGTCCGGCAATTCGGGAAACTCACTCAACGCCAGGCTCGGCAAATCGAGTACCGAAGCATCGGCCGTCGAGCCGTAGCGTTTGAATGCACCATTGCGCCAGCAGGTTCTCAGGGCATTCGCCGTCCATGTACGTCCCATGATTTCGTTGGCCGCTGCAGGCATCCGCAAAGCGCGTTGGGACCACTCCTCAAGATGCCGGTTGAGCTGATGATGCTGCTCACTCAATGCTTCGACGGCGTCGAATCTCGCCCCTGCGTCTTGCCACTGTTCGACAAACTTATCGAATATTCCCGCGAACGGGTCATTGATGCCTTCACCAAGACGTTTCAACTCGCCCCTGCTGTAATCCCTGACCATTTCTTCCAGATCAACAAGGTGTTCGGGCTGACGCCGGAGATACTCATATGCCTGTTTGAAGTTTGGACGCAGCATGTTCGACCAATCCAGCGACAACCCGGACCACAGCTTTTCATGCCCTTCGAAAATACCATCGGGGAATGTACTGATGGCTGTCCCGGTGAGGTTCAGACGTTCAAGATGGGGCAGTTCCAGAACCCCGGTTGGCCACTGATCCATTGAGGGCGCGATCACGTCGAGCAAACGCAGATTGCGTAGCCGGCTGACGTCCAACGCCACGGGAACACCCCAGGTTGAATACACGCTGAGCTCCTCGAGCGTCGTCAACGCACCGAGTCTCGACGGCATTTCTGCTGCGAAGGGCGCGGCTGAATACAGGCTCAGAACCCTGAGGTCCGGCATGCTGCTCAGCACTTGGGGCACGGTGCTGAAATCGTTGCCCGTGGCATTGATCCGCAATCGTTTGAGCTTGGGAAAATTCGCCAACAATGCATCGACATTGGCGTCAGTGATGCTTCGACCCCGGACATACAGATCACCCACATGGGAGAAGTCCGCCGACAGCGCAGGGATCGGGTCGTCACAGACCAACTCAAGCATTCTGTAGCGCGGATGCTCCCCGGCCAGCGGCGAATTGCGCCAGGATTGCTTGAGACTTAGCGCGACCGAGGCCTTGCCTCCGAGCATCGACTCCAGGACAGAACCGGCTATCGGCTCGCCGACCCATTGATCGAGCGTCGCCTCGAGGGTCTCCCACTCGCGCATACGTTCCTGCAGAAGGCTATAAATCTGTGCGTCGGTTTTTCCCGCGCGCAGCTGCGCCAGGATAAACCCATTGGCCTGCTGATCCGTCAGCGCCGGATAGACATCCTGAACCCGCGACACTAGCGAAGGATTCAAACCTTGCCCGCGCCCGCTGGCGTAGTAGCCCACCCGGCGCTCCGTTACGCGTACGGGCGGCTTGAACGCCTTGCCGTTACCGCTGCGCTGTTCCAGCATTTGCGACAATTGCGCCCGATGCTCGAAGGCCGAGTCGATGACAGCCTGCTTCAGATCGACGCTTTGGCCCACGTGTGGAACGCCCAATGCACGACGGGATTCATCGGGCAACGCGTGCATGATCGAGGCGTAAAAGTTATCGCCGGTGGCGGGCACGCCGTTCAGTGTTTCGCCAAGCTCGTCGAATGCCTGATAGGACGGGCCATTTTTAGGATCGTCGCGGCCTCGCTGCCAATCCCATCGATAAGCGAACCCCCGATATGGCCATCGCGGATCTCCAGCCGCACTTCGTCGGACCAGCCCGGCATTTTTTCCAGGGCATGCAGTGCGAGCCACCGGCTGTCGGCGGACAGCTCAGCGTCCATACGCAGGCCAGTGAAAGCCCGAGCCTGACGCCCCTGTTGTGCATACCAACGGGCCTCCTCCAGCATTTTCAGGGGAATTCGACTCGTTGATTTCAGGCGGGTGAGCTCTTCGGCATTGGCATCGAGCAGAATCCTGCGGGCAGCGGCATTGCTCAGCCCCGGGCTGGCGCGTTGCAATTTTTCGAGCAGTGGTCCGCCGGTGCCGGGGCCGGCTTCGAACAGCCCTAAGGCGTGGGCCAGCTCCGGCGGCGGCGCCAGGTGATCTATGTGCATCTTGCGCAAGGCATTGTCCTCGACACCACAGGCCTCGGCGATGTCGAGCAGTTGCTCATCGGAAAATGCCTCGGTGGTATGGCCGATGCGCCGCAGCAGTGTCAGCCGATCCCAGGTCCGGGGACGCTCCAGCGCATGGCGCCAGGCGCCATGCCCGTTGTGTTCGAGTATGGGTTGCCAGGCGTCGGTATCCGTCGGATGCCGAATGCGCCATTTTTTCAGCGATGGGTCAAAGGTTGTTTCGTAGACCTTGCCTCCCTGCCGAATGAAGGTTTTGCCATTTATCCGGTGCAGCCCCGACGCATCAGGGACTGAATGGCGAGGCAGGATGAGGTTACGTTCGTAACCGCTCAGGTCAGGTTTCCATAAGCGGGTTTTGCCGTCGGCGTGCTGGATGGGCTGCAGACTTTCAACCAGCGGCTCGGGTTTCACCGCCGTCAGCTTGGCCAAGCCTTTGCCCGCACCGGCCATCACCGCGGCCAGCGCCAGATTCTCGGCCACATCGACCAGGTGCGCCTTGGCCGCCGTTCGATCCCCTTCACTCCACTCGATCGCCCCCTCAAACGACTCGTACAGCAACTGCCCCGCCATGACCGTCAGCATGATCTCCCCCAGCACCGGCACGAACATCGACACCATGTTCAATCCGAGCATGCCGATTTCCAGCAGGTGGTTGAGCTTTTGCGCCCGTACTCGCGCATCGACGTCCGCCGTGGGCACCGCATGGCTGCGTGCGTCGGCGATGACTTTCTTGCGGTTTTGCTCGTAGAGATAAGTCCACAGATCGCTGTTGGCGGACCAGATGCCCGCCACGCCCTCGCGAATGATCCCGAATGGATTGAGATAGGGATCTTCGACCGGCTCACGTTTACCCGCAGGTTCTGGCGGCAGCTCTTTGATGCGGACGACGGACGACAACGGGGGCACGTACTGGAGGACCTTCAACCAGAATGAATGCAAAGGATCAGTCGGAGAGTCGGCGGCCTTGCGGGTGAACTGGCTGAAGTAATAAGGGCGGTCGGCGTAGGCGACGAACTGGCTGAAAAAACGCTGGAAGGCGGTCGGCTCGCCGCCACTGGCGGGCAATGCGTCCTGGGTGGTGAACTGACGCTTGAATTCTTCACGCAGCTGCTCAGATGTATAGCGTTTGAGCGGGTGCTCGGGATCGTGGGGAATGTAGACGATGTAGTCGTTGGTATAGCGATATTGTTCACTGATGCTGAACACGACGCAGCCCGTCATCCTGCGCTTCATCAGGCTCAGGTCACGAAACCAGACAGGTATGTTGCCGACATGGGGATGGACTTCGCCATTAACCACCGAAAGGATCATTGCGTAATCGTCGGGTTCGATGTCTTTTTTCAGCAGCGCCAATTCAGCGGCTGCTCTCATTGCCGCTTTCTGGCTGGCAATGAATTGCTCGGACACTGTCGATGTCTTCTGCGCAGCCGTTGCCTGGAAAAACGCCTCGACACGGGTTTGATACTGCGCACCGATATCCAGCTTGCGGCAGAGTGAGAGGAATTGCGTGACCGACATGTTGAGGGTCGCGACCTCGAACGTACCAGGCGTGGAAGTCTCGACGACAAAGCCCGACCCGCGATGGAAGGCTCCCGCCTCGCATTCGGACGCTTCGAAGTTATGCAGTGCCGCCTGCAACAACGAAAGCTTCATCACCTCGAATGTGCTGATCTCGATTTCAAGATCGCTGACTTCCAGCGCTCGCCTCAGACACACCAGGGTTTTGTTGACATCGGTCTCGACCCCGAACTGATCCTTCAGCGCCTTTTGCAGTATCGGCTCGGCGAAGCTTTCGGCATCTGGCAGCGACGACATGGTTTTGTCGAGCCGGGCCTGGGAAACAAAGCTGTCATTGAAACGGTCTTTCAGTGCCTGCTGTTGCTCGCTGGACGCCCGCGAGTACCAGCGCGGCGCGAGCGAGCCGCTGGCTTTTATGGCTGCCCGTCGCTGCGGCGTGGCATCGATCAACCAATCAGGCGTCAGCTGTTCAAGAAGCTCGCGGTGAATGCTGGTTTGGCCCGCAACCAGAGGTTGACGGGGCACAGAGGGGGGATGGGTAGACATCGTGTCGCTCCTGAAAAATGGAACGACAGAACATCATTTCAGTGAACCGTATCTGCGGTAGATAGTTATCGCATCGGCCCAGACTGATTTCAAAATGCGTCGATTCGCAGGCCGGCCGCACCACTGGCCGGCAGATTGTCTATGCTCTGAGGACTTACTGACAGGCGAGGGATTTATGGACGATCCGGTCGACAACAAGCCGCCAACCTTCTGGCAGATGTTGCACAGTGTCATGGCGGCAGCGTTCGGAGTGCAGAGCAACAAGAACCGGGCGCGGGATTTTACCCACGGCAAGCCCAGTCACTTCGTGATCCTGGGGATTTTGTTCACCACGGTGTTTGCCCTGACGCTGTTTGGCATCGTCAAACTGGTGTTGCTGCTGGCAGGGATCTGAAACGGCTCAGTGCATCAGGATCTGCAGGCTGAACGGATAGCGGTAGGACGCTGGTCGCCCCTTCGCTGACAGCTTGTGGAAATCCACCCCGAAATTTTGTGCGCGGCCCAACGCCAGCAGTTGTTTGGCTTGCGTCCGGTTAATCAGTTGCAACAGCGGAAGTTGTCGGTCCCGACCGCCGTACTGGCTGATGTCGACCCCTTCGTCATAGTCATGCAGCTCAACCAGTGCCCAGCCACCCAGGCTGAAATGCCCGCCCAGCAACACGCTCAGACGGTTGTCGAGCAGCGCTTGCAATGCCGCGGGGGAATTGTTGATGGCGCCGAACAATGCATCCTTGCCCGGTACACCGCCCGATTCGACATACGCCTGCATGACGCCAAACGCCATTTCGTCGTTGGCCGCCCACACCAGTGAAGTCTGCGGATAACGCGTGAACAGCAGTTTGGCTTGCTCGTACGCGCGCTGACGTGTCCAGCCGCCGTACACCAGCTGACGCAAACGCACTTGCGGGTGTTCGGCCAGCGCCCGACGCATGCCCTTCTCACGCAACTGCGCCGACGGCGTGACTTTCAAACCGGAAAAAGCCAGCAGGTCAATCATCTGGCCCGGGGCCACCGGGGGATGCAACCGAATCAACTCCTTGAGCATCAGGTAGCCGCCCTCCTCATCGTTGGGCACCAGGCTGCCGATCCAGTCGGGATACTTGTCGGGTCGGGCGCCGAGCAGTTTTACCTGATCCACAGTCAAGGCATTGTTGACCAGAAACAACTTTACCCCGCTGCCTTGTGCCAGGCGCAGCACTTCGGGGGCAACTGATTGTTCGTTGACGAACACAAGGTAGTCGGGACGATTGTGTCCCTGGAGGGCTTCGCGCGCCTGCTTGATGATGTTTTCAGGCACCCGGTCGGAATACTGGATCCGCAGGTCCATGCCCAGATCCCTGGCGGCGGCCTGCATGAACTGTGAGTAACTGACCCAAAAAGCTTCCTTGGTGGTTCCCGGGTTAAGGAACAGCACTGACGCTGCTTGAGCGCACGGTCCCGCGACCATGCCCAGCGCCAGTAATACACCACTTAGAAACTTCAACATGTGTCGTCCGAGCCCCCGGAAATTCGCCGCGCATTATAGCCAGCGAAAGTCCGTAAAACGGCGACTTATCCGGTTTTTGTCAGACAATCGTCGGAACCGGGCCCGGACGGGGTCGCTTACTGATGACTGACCCAGAATACCGCAGTCCCCACGACCAGAATGATCAGGAACAAAATGGCCCATGCATCAACGGTGCTATCGCTTTTCCGTGCTTTGGTTGGATTGCTCATTGCATCGCCTCTTGTCGGTTTTATCGGTGATTGCATAAAGACTCGAGCAGAGTAAAGACGACGATTGCCCGCATCACAAACAGGGTCTCTGTAACAATGACTCTCATTAGTCGATTTGGTTCTTTACATATGCTCAAACATCACTTTTACGCATAACTGCAAACTGGTATCGTGCCCCGGCTCCATAGGGAGTGCGCGGCCGTGCGCGCAGAATTGCCGAGGTATTATCGGACGCCAGCAAGCCAAAAAACGCCGCTGTTTCCGACCGGCCCAAGCCTGAGAACAGGACTTATATGTACGTATACGACGAATACGATCAGCGGATCATCGAGGACCGCGTCAAGCAGTTCCGTGATCAGACCCGACGCCTGAGCGAAGAAGAATTCCGCCCCCTGCGCCTGCAAAATGGCCTTTATATCCAGCGTTTCGCGCCTATGCTGCGAGTCGCCGTGCCTTACGGCCAACTGACTTCGCGCCAGATGCGAATGATGGCCAGGATTGCCCGCGACTACGACAAGGGCTACGCCCACATCAGTACCCGGCAGAACGTGCAGTTCAACTGGCCGGCCGTGGAAGACATTCCGGACATTCTCGCTGAACTGGCCACCGTGCAGATGCATGCGATCCAGACCAGCGGCAACTGCCTGCGCAATGTCACCACCGACCAGTTTGCCGGTGTCGCCGCCGACGAACTGATCGACCCGCGCCCATGGTGCGAGATCGTCCGCCAGTGGACCACGTTCCACCCGGAATTCGCCTACCTGCCGCGCAAATTCAAGATTGCCGTCAACGGTTCGACTTCCGACCGTGCCGCCATCGAAGTCCACGACATCGGCCTTGAGCCGGTGCACAACGCAGCCGGTGAACTGGGCTTCCGCGTGCTTGTCGGCGGTGGCCTGGGTCGTACGCCGGTGGTGGGCGCGTTCATCAATGAATTCCTGCCGTGGCAAGACCTGTTGAGCTACCTCGACGCCATCCTGCGGGTCTACAACCGCTATGGCCGTCGCGACAACAAGTACAAGGCGCGGATCAAGATCCTGGTCAAAGCGCTGACGCCTGAAGTCTTTGCACAGAAAGTCGATGCGGAAATGGAACACCTGCGCGGTGGCCAGACCACGCTGACCGAAGCCGAAGTGCAGCGCGTCGCCACACACTTCGTCGACCCGGACTACAAGGCGCTGGACAACCAGACCGCCGCCCTGGCCGAGCTCGACCAGCAGCACCCGGGCTTCGCCCGCTGGCGCGTGCGCAACACCCTGGCCCACAAGAAGCCGGGCTACGTGGCCGTGACCTTGTCCCTGAAGCCAACCGGCGTTGCACCGGGCGACATCACCGACAAACAGCTCGACGCCGTGGCCGACCTGGCCGACCGCTACAGCTTCGGTCAACTGCGCACCTCCCACGAGCAGAACATCATCCTGGCCGACGTCGAGCAGGACAAGCTGTTCGCCCTGTGGGGCGAGTTGCGCGAGCAAGGTTTCGCTACGCCGAACATCGGCCTGCTGACCGATATCATCTGCTGCCCGGGTGGTGATTTCTGCTCCCTGGCCAACGCCAAGTCGATCCCGATCGCCGAATCGATCCAGCGCCGCTTCGACGACCTGGACTACCTGTTCGACATCGGCGAACTGGACCTGAACATCTCCGGTTGCATGAACGCCTGTGGTCACCACCACGTCGGCCACATCGGCATCCTGGGGGTGGACAAAAAAGGCGAAGAGTTCTATCAGGTTTCCCTCGGCGGCAGCGCCAGCCGTGACGCCAGCCTGGGCAAGATCCTCGGCCCGTCCTTCGCCCAGGAAGCCATGCCTGACGTGATCGAGAAGCTGATCGACGTGTACATCGAACAACGTACCGAAGATGAGCGTTTCATCGACACCTACCAGCGTATTGGCATCGACCTCTTCAAGGAACGCGTCTATGCAGCGAATAATTAAGAACAACGAGGTCGTCGACGAGACCTGGCACCTGCTGCCCAAGGATTTCAGTATCGACGAGATCACCAACTGCGACGACTACATCGTCCCGTTGCAGCTGTGGCGCGAACACAGCCGCATGCTCCTGGCCCGCGACGGTGGCCTGGGCATCTGGCTGGACGCCGATGAAGAAGCCGAGGAAATTGGTCAGGACGTGGCGCAGTTCCAGGTCATCGCCCTGAATTTCCCGGCATTCACCGATGGCCGCAACTACTCCAACGCCCGCCTGCTGCGTGACCGATACGGTTTCAAGGGCGAATTGCGGGCCATTGGCGACGTGCTGCGTGACCAACTGTTCTACATGCATCGCTGCGGTTTCGACGCGTTCGCCATTCGCGCCGACAAAGACCCGCACGAAGCCCTTGAAGGCCTCAAGGACTTCTCGGTTACCTACCAGGCCGCTACCGACGAACCGCTGCCGCTGTTCCGTCGTCGCTGACCGTCACCCCTTGAACCCCGCCCCGGGGTTCAAGGGGTTTACCCTTCGCGCTAAAACACCGGATTATCCACCAGCGGAATCGGACGCCCCATGGCGACCCAGTCGCGGTACAGCCGGGCTCGATCTTCCAGCACCACGAACAGCCTGAACGGATTGTCCGCATCGGCCATCCGCGTTTCGACACAGCGCAGCAACCAGCCCCACAACTCTTCTGATGCATCCGCTTCGTGGAGCAAGCGCCACACACGCGCCTGCAGCGACCAATAACCAACCCGAAAATCCGCCGTCAGGCTCAATCCATCCACGACCCGGAGCAACGCACTGCCCGATGGCTTGACGGCCAATCGTTGCCAGATCTGTTGCCGCATCTCGCGCACACTTGCATCACCCTCCTCCAGCCAGGGCGTCGCACTGCCGTAATCGGCACCCGGCTCACTCAACCACAAGTTGATACCGGTGCGCTCACGATGACTCACCAGGCGCATCAACGTGTCTTCATCCGTCAGCGGATTACCCCACAGTTTCACCCGGTCCCGGGACACCGCCTGATTCAGTATCGAGTAGGGAACCCGACCGATACGGTTGCCTCGCAAGTCGAGCGAGGTGAAGTACGGCTGATCGGCAATGCCTATCGGACAATGGCTGATTCCGGTGTTCCTCAGGTTCAACACACGCAGCTCATTCATCCCCAATACCACGGGCGGTAAAGTCAACGGGTTGTCACTCAGATCCAGCATTTGCAAGCTCACCAGCTCACAAAACTGCGAAGCCGTGCGCTCCTGAAGCTGCAAAAAGGTGGAACTCAGGTTGAGCGTAGTGAGGTGGGGCATTTGCCGAATCGGTGGGGGCAACACACCTTCCAGCACTCCGTCTGTGCTGAGCCGCCGCAGGTCGACACGTTCCAGGTTCAGGGAACGCAGGTTCGGAAAACTTTCGAGAAAGACGCTCAGGCTCTCGCGCTCGACCAAGTGCAAGCCCCGCATCGATAGCTCGACGACCTCATTGAAGCGCACGTTCATCGTTGGCAACCTGTGGTAATCCTCGAAACTCAGATCCAGCCTGTAACCAGAGAACGTCTCGCCGGACATGACTCTATTGATCTGGGGCGGGCATTTTTGCCAGATGCCCATCAGTTCGTCACCCAATTCAGTTCGCGTTTCACGCTCAAAGCCGATCACGGTTTGCAGCAGTTCGACATTGTGTGCCGCCACCTGCTCAGGGCTCATGCCGGCGGCGTCATCATCGTCCACCGCAAGAAAATCCACCTCCATGTCATCGACATCCAGCACGGCCTGGTCGATCCACTGGCGCAGATCGGCATGCAACTGCTGCATCTCGAGAATCAGGCGGTCCACCAGCGCTTGAGCACCGTTACCCGCCATCAGGAGCAGCTCATCCGCCTGGGCATCGGTGAAATCCGGATACAGATTCTTGACCTGCAGTCGCATGACTTCATGGGTCAGCGCAGCGGCCTGTGGCGTATTCGGAAAGCCGCCGCCGCGCAACCCCCTGGCTTCGAAGGGCAACCGCGAATCCATTCGATTCAAGCCGAGTATCAGCTCGGAGCGGGACAAGGCATGTGTACCAATACGCAAGCGCAACTGGCTGGCCGCGTCTGGGGAGCGCAGCGACATCGCCGCGCGCTCCTCCCCTGACAATAGATCGACCAGTGCGGTAAACAGGTCCGAACCGTCGCCGTCGGTAGCCGCCATCGTGGAATACCGATAGCGATCACCGACCTTGATCAAGCGTCGGCAATCCGCCGAATCGGGCGGGCCGCAACGGTCCAGGACCCGGCCACTGATTGACCCGTCGTGCACTTCGATGCGTAAGTCTTTCGGCCAACCGGGCAGGCGTGGCAGGGAATGCAACGCCAGGACATCGGTTTCCGGATGGGCGATCGAACGCAAGTACAGACCCTCATAAGCCCGGTTGAGTCGTACATGTTGTTGATACTCCCGCGACTTGCTGTCCAGACGTTTGAACAGTAACAGCGCCTCGTCAGCATCGACGGGGAGATTGATATCAACTCCCGAACGGTCGAGGATTTGCTCCACGGCGCTTTTCGGCAAACCTTGGTATTCCCGCTGAAACAGGCGAACCCACTCATGATCCGAGTGCTGGAGCGCCTGATATCGGGCGTTGAACAATCCGGCACGTGCTTGCGGGTCGGCGACGATTTCGAGTTCCTGATCGAGCTTGAAGCGTGTGATAGTGTCGGCGAGCAACGGCGTCGGCGGGCGGCCAGTCTGCATCAGACGCAGCATATCGTCGTCGACCGTACTGACCCGGGCGATCTGAGCCAATACCTCATCACTGAAGGCAGCAAGGGGGGTGCAGACGCCACGCATCAGCTCCACACGTGTCGACACGGGCACCGGAGCCGGTCCGGGGGCGGGCTCGGCCGGCGTTTCGGGATGCGGATCGCTCCCGGGTTCCCGGGGTTCGTGCAACGTTCCGGCGATTTTTTCTTCGCCCTTGAGTGCCGCCACCGCCCCAACCAGCGGGAGTGCATTGAGCAAGCCGAACACCGTGCGCGTCACACCCTCGGAGCGCTGCTCCGGTGTTTTACCGTTGATGGCCTGATCGAGGCCATAGCCGGCGTCGATCAGCCCGGCCAGTACCAGGACGCCCTCGCCTCCCGGAATGAACAATGCCAATGGCCCCAGCCGGTTGATCCACTGAACGAGCGGCTCCACCACCGCGCTCAGGTTATCGCGATTGACCTGGGCATCGTCACGGATGGTTTTGACACTGGCCATGGAGGCCTGCTTCATGGTCAGCACCAATTGCGCGAACGGATCGGTGTCAGTCTGCGCGCGCTCAAGGTCGATGTAGTCCTGGGGGGCCCAGAAACCGTCGTTGTTGAACAACCCTGCGTTCTTTTTCAGCCAGTGTTCCTTCGGGTAAACCGCCATGCCCTCCAACGCCGTCGATACCCCCGCATGGAAGGTACCGTCTTCACGATCGTCCTCGGCAAAATGCGCGACCAGCGCTTGCCGTGTGGCGGCAACCCTGCCTTGGTCCACGATCCATTGGCGCAGGTGCCGGAAGTCGGCGAATTCATGCAAGGGTGAGGAGTTGCCGGGAATGTTCAGCAAGACCCGGCCGCT
>LNAP01002550.1_pt1 | contig 18107 bp, 18 predicted proteins | sample 602601 | NCBI WGS metagenome assembly LNAP01 (sample SAMN02440304, study PRJNA202911) | soil metagenome | biome: Subtropical and temperate rainforests or woodlands; isolation source: soil samples (1 kg each in a 20% v/v slurry with milli Q water) were... ...
ATTTTTTATTTCATCATTAGCTATTCTGCGGTCGCTTACACTATAAAATGGATACTACCTTAGGTATTAGTATTGGCGATAGGATTATTGTTATTTCGCGCGATTTTAAACTTGAACAACGTGAAGAAGTTGCGATTGTCCTCGATATACAAGATGACCGGTCACTTTTCGCTATGAACAAATACACTAGCATTTCACTTTATAATATAAAGGATATCAAGTGTGTAATCGGCTCAATTAATATAGATAATGAAATTCGTGGAATTATGGATAAATTAGCCGAATGGTAAAATAGTAACATAAACCGTGCAATTTATTTTTTAAAAAATAAAAGCTTCGGATTTTAAAATCTCAATCCGAAAACAGAATTCTGGCCGTTGACATTGTACGTACTGGTTGACGAATTTTGCAGATGCATTTACGACTATGCCAATGACGGCATTTTGCATGCCCGCAAATTTTACTACCGCAATTGCACTCATAAGTGTGATTTATAGCATGAAGGTCACGATTAATCGCAACGCATGCGCGTTCAAATTCGAAATCCATTGCAGTGGAGGAGTCCATGCGGCAGATGGTATTGGTGGTCATTTAAGATATAATATTCTTATAACTTGAGGTAATTATAACCTCATAGGATTCAATTTTTTAACCATTATAAAATACAATTAAAAAATTGATTATTTAGATATACCTATATTAATCTTACACTGTCATAAAATAATTTACAGTAAAATGCCTAGTCTTTCTAAGCCGGTTAAGCTTTATGATGGCGATCAGAGATTGACCACATTTCCTATTCAGCGTAAATCAATCTGGGCGTATTACAAAGACTCAACTAAGTGCTATTGGACGCCAGAGGAGTTTAATACATCGACTGATGTCCAACATTATGAAACTGCGCTCACTAATGGTGAACGTCATTTCGTTAATCATGTTTTAGCATTCTTTGCAGCATCTGATGGAATTGTTAATCTTAACTTAGCTAAGCGTTTTAAAAAGGATATTCCAATTCTCGAAGTTGGATATTTCTATGACTTTCAAATCATGATGGAAAATATTCATGCTGAAACATACTCTATTCTGCTAGATTCTATTATTCCTAATAAAAAAGAAAAGGATAAGCTATTAAACGCGATTCAGACTATGCCAATTATTAAAAAGATGTCAGATTATATGTTTAAGTGCATTGATTCTGATGCATCTTTGGCCGAACGTCTTCTACGCATGGCATGTGTAGAAGGTATTTTCTTTACAGGTTGTTTCTGTGCGATTTATTGGTTACAACAAAGAGGATTGATGCCGGCGCTTGGTCATTCAAATGAAAGTATTGCTCGCGATGAAGCCCTACATACGATGTTCGCGATGTTCATGTATACAATGATTGAAAAGGAATTTAAGTTATCTTATGAACAAATTAAAAAGATTATTAATGAGGCCGTTGACCTTGCAAAAGAATTTATTAATGAGGCCCTTCCTATTAATCTTCCCGGTATGAATGCGGTTCTAATGGGTGAATATATTGAATGTCAAGCCGACAATCTTGTTACACTCATTGATTGTGAACCGATTTATGGTTCAAAGCACGAATTTGGATTTATGGAGCAACTTAATTTGACAAATCGCACAAACTTCTTTGAACGCAGAGTGTCGGAATATTCTAAGCCGGATGCCGCTGATACAGATGAAGTAGCCGTTGACTTTTAACTTGACCTTTAGAGGTAGAATTTATAAATTTGAAGTTTATTTTTTATGTAAATAAATGACCGGAACTTATCAGCTTTGGAGTTATATACAGGAAGATGTTGAAATTTCCAGTCATGTGATTTTGGCGGAAAAACAAAAAAGGTCAGAAGTTGAAATTATGTTAAAGCAAATTAATAAAACTTCAATCAAAAATTATTTAGTTTCTAAAAAATATGGTGATGGAAAGTATCCTAATCTAACATACTATATTAGAGATGAATCAGAACCAACATATCTTATATATGTTGTGACATCTGGTGGCGAAAAACAACTAACAAACTTGCTATTTGATATTGATTCTGCAAAAAATAAAGTAAATTTTATAACTCAAACATTCATAAAATATAAAATACCTTATAATGTTTTGATTGAAACTCGCGATGATAATAGCGATCGTATTGATGCGATTTCAGAAATTCATGATTACTATTCCGGAACAGAATTAGAATCTGAATTAGATGAATCTAGCGAATCCGAAACCGAAGATTCAGACTCTACTGATTCCGCAGACTCTACTGATTCCGCAGACTCTACAGATGATGAATTTGATAATATTATTTCTGCTGCACATAGTGTATTACAAAGATTGAATCAATTTTAAAATTAATATAAAGTGCAGTTTATCATGTAACTACTTTGTTTTTTGCTAGCTGATTCAATATCCTCTAACATCATTTCAAACCCATTTATTCTATAAAATTCATATAGAAATAGTATCTCTGATTCAAAAATATAAAAATCAAACCTACTATCTAATGCTTTTTTCCATAAGTAAAATAAATAATCTGGGTCCGAATCAATGCTCGAAATGTAATATATATTATCCTTTTTTTCGATATTAAGTTGACTATTGCTATGACCTGTAATACATATATTTGTTAAAAAATTATTACTGTAAAGTGCCCCACCCGGTCTAAGCCATTGTTTTTCAAATGTGTAGATTGGTCTGTTTTCACCCGCTTGTTTTATTTGTATTATTTCGTCCATTTTTCTATAAATTATATTAATTTACTTTAAAAGTAATAAAACTTAAATTAATAAATAAAAGGCAGAAGATTAGTAGCTGCAGTTTTTGAAACCCAAGTGCTGGCAATTCCATATGTTCCAGTTGCATTTGAGCTGTATTGCTTAAGTAATTCTAGAGCGGATGAAAGTTCTTTACCAACTGTAACAAGAGTTACTTGCCATCCATAAATATCATCTACTTTGCGCATAACATAAAATAATACAAATTGTACATTTTCCTTTACAATCTTTGGGTGAATAGGTGCAAGTGACAGCATTTCATTTACCAATTCTGAGCTAGAAACCGCATAAACCTTGTTTTCAGTAATCTCAGTGATTTTAGATTTTTGGTCTTTAACATTTTCTAGCATAAAATAAATACCTCTACATAAAAAGTCACTAGCTAGGCGATTTCTTTCCATTTGCATAGTTCTACCTTGAATAATAAGAGAATTAATATTTTCAATACCCTTATAACTTCCGCATAGGTTATTGTACATTTCATACAAAGGAATACCAGTGGCCAAAACAGCTTGGCAGAAGAACTTACCAGTTTCATAATTAACTTCAGATGCGACACTTTGATATTTTGAAAAAGCACCAGATGCAACATGTTCTAGGATATAATAAGGAGTAATACCCTCTGAAATTACAAGATGGTCATACATATTATCTACTGTGAAGGTTTCAACATGAGGATTAAAACTACCGGTTACGATATTTTCAGTACCATCCGCATTAATACAATTAACGGTATCAGTATATTTTGAATCAGTTGTAAAAACTCTAACAGATTGAAATCCACGGTCGAGAAACTTAATAAGCGCTTCACGCGAAAATTCTGAGCCAAAAATTATAACTCTCGGGCTTGGGTGTTCACATGTATCAGCTACAGAGTTATAATCAATTTCACCAGTAATAGGAACTAGTTGCGCGCGCTTTGAAAGAATTGCAACAGTTGATTCAAACATTGAACTAGGATGAAAAACGACAGTCGATTCATAAGGCGTAAAATATTCACCATTACCAGTGGGTCCGTACTTAACTTCAGGCTTAGCAGTTTCTTCTTTAGAAAGAACTTCAGTAATTTCAGCAAACTCGATAGAATCAACAGTCTCAATAGTATCCATTTTATTTTTATTTTTTAACCAATGAATAGAGTATATGTATTTTCAGAAAAAACTTAAAATAGAAATTCAAACCCATAAAATTATGAAAGAGCTTGAGCATCATATTTTGCGATATCCTCGTTAATTTGTTTGATAGTGTTATCAATCGTAAACATACAAAGTATCCATATTATAATTATAATAGGGGTGATTATTATAATAGCTAATAATATAAGAATTTCCATCTTACACCATGTCCAAACCATATTTTCTACAGTACACAATGAGGAATCCAATGTACTATTTATGCAATACGTCACACCGTATAAATACTCATTTTCAACTAACCAAAAGTTGATATTTATCCATGAAGTTACTATAAAAATTATGATATCCGGCCCGTATATAATTGTTAGTAGTGTATATACAATACACAATAATGGTGTAGTCATTATAAACTGTAAGATAGCAATATTACGTTTAAAATTCATAGTTCTACGTCAGTAAGTAAATATATAAATATTATGAATCAATTTTAATTTATTTTATTTGCAGTATGTATTAAGTTGCTTGTCATTCGTAATCTTATAAACGGGATATATATTAAGCCAATTATTGATACTCTTTATTCTAGATACTTCAATTTGCCGGTTTAATTCCCAAATATTATTTTTATATTTATCCAATAGCTCAATATTTTCATTAATAAAATCAATTTGCTGATTGAATACAGTTTCAGCGAACTCAAAAAGTTGTGCATCAATTGGTTGATGTATCAACGGTATAGTGTTAAAATTTATAAGTTTATCAATTAGGAGTAATTTTATTTCATTTGAAATGCCTTTAAACCCCTTACCAATTAAATAAATTTCGCTATTATAAGGGCGTGAAGTCAAAGGTTTACAAATATAAAATTCATCAAATAACTGTGAATAAATCATAATTAAATTCCAGGATATAGTTTCAAAGAAAGTATATTGTTTCGCAATAAAATTGCCACCTGTACGCATTGTTAAAAATCCGGCAAGAGCACACCCTAAATGCAATTTAGCATTAATTATTTCTTGATTATTAAAATCAGATGAAACATCCATGCCAGCATCATGTGAATAAAAATTAACGCCGCCAATTGGTGATTCTGGGCCGATTTTATTTGCTAAATTTAGAATATTATCAATACATGTCATATCGCCACTATTGGAATTATCCATCAGCCAATTATTTTTATTATTAGCATATAGTCCATAAGTATCACCGAAAGTTGATGAATTATCGGAAATATAGCTGGACCCGTACCATTCAAAATTAATATCTACACGTTGCGTTTTCATAAAATGGTTGAACGCGCAAAGCGCAGCACCTGGTAACTCTGCATTAAAAAATGCAATATATTTTGTAGTTTGATTGTTAGAAATTAAGTCAAATTCCGTATAAATTTCATAATATTTCATCCATGCATTAGATACATGTTTAGCATTATATTTTTTCTCAATTTCTCTTCGCATTGGTTTATAAATATCGATTATATTTTGAAATTTTAACCACAACTTACTGTATTGTAAATCAATTTTAGTCAATTCATAATGTTCGTCTAATTTTGTTTTTGTTTTATTTAGTTTGTTTTTTAATTTCACCAGTTCAATAGATTCTACTGATTCATAACATGCAAACTTTAAATTCTCACACTTTATTTGCGATTTTATATGTTTTACTTGTAGCCTTTTATTAATCCTAAAATTACGCCTCATGATTAACTGCGCGTGTTAAATTAACGAAACTTATATTTTAATATTAAATAATAACATTGTATAAATAATGATTAATCTACTTACAACATAAAATACAAAATTAAAATGTCAGATGATATTGCTAATCAAAAACTTAACGAATTGAGGCAAAGGGCCAAGGAAAAATTTACCGATGAAGAAATTGATAATTACATTAACATTGGTAAAAAGCTGGCTTCTAAACCGGTTCTCAGCATGATTGTTTGCATGTTGAAGGAAAAAATTACTGCTGGAGGTGATAAAATGGTCGGTGAAAAGCTTATTGGTAAAGTTGAAAAAAGAATGCCTTATAATTATTGCGGATTTGTTCAGTGCGCTTTTAGAGAAACATCAATGAAGTTGAATATTTGTCTTTCACTTGTTGATCGCGATTATAAAACAGATATTTCAATTCCATCTACTGATTACGCTAGAGACCTTTTTAACCAGTATGACTTTCTGAAACAAACCGCCGCGGCTTACTGGAGGCAATTCTGTGAAGAATTCCCCGATATTTCAAAGGAAATTTGCGATTATCTAAATAATACTGACCTTAGTAATTTGATGATTGACCCTCTAAATCCGACAACTATGTATTTTAACAGTGATTCCAGAAAGAGAGTTGGAATCTTTGCTTATTATGTTGATGCTTCAGGACGTCCTTGGTACAAAAAAACAGATAAAAATTCTACGCAATAAATTATTCTAGTAACTCTTTATTTTTTTCTAACCAATTAGTTATGAAATGTTCATCGGGGATAAATTGTTCACTAGGATATTTAAATCTATTTTCTGATTTTTCGTATGAAATATCACCTCCGGCAGTTGTCGCTAGGTAATGTCTTAATTCATTAGCATTGGCTGGTAATTCAGTTAATCTTACTAAAAGTCCATAATAATATTCCGATTTATTCTCTTTAGGCAATTCTTTAATCATTTTACCAACTAAATTCCAGGATAATATGAGATATTTTTCTTCAGTTTCTGAAAGATAATCATTATGATTAGGGCTCAAATCACACATTTTAAATTTGTTACAATATACTTCTATATTTTCATTATTCAAATTTAAAATTGATTTTAAATATAGTATTTAAAGTATTTAAAGACATAGTTGGCAGATTATAAAAATGCTAACCAGAGTTGATATTACTCCTAAAGCTAAAATTGTCCCAGGATATCTTTCCTGGGGTCGCAGCGCTGTGTCACTTCCTATTTCTGAACAGGACCACTCCAACATTGAAAGTTTAAGAGACCTAGAACGTGAATTCCGCGCAAGGTCTAGACTTGATTCAACTGCAATTGACAAAAACGAGTGGAATTCTGAGCTTTTGCAAGAAGTTTATGATTATAGTTATCCATTGCGTAATCTCTTAACCGCTAAAACAACTGTGAAACTTTCACCAAAGTGGCTAATGTTTTGGGAAATTTACACGACATGTTTGACAGATAATCTTATTAAACGTATGCAATTTCGTGTTGAAAATATCAGAAGTCGCTCAAAAATGCGCGCAGTAGACAGGAAAATAGAGTATGAAGAAAAAGGAATTTCCCTAAGAGGAGTACCACTTCGTTCATTTCATATGTATGATAATGGAGGTTATAGTATTCCAACTATACAAAAAGCAATTAATCATGTAGAATTTGAAACTGGTGCTCAAATAAATTGGGATTGGTTAGCTATTTCTCTACCAAATTCTACTGAAGTTGAGAAAGTTGAACAGCGTAAAAATAAAGAAAAATGGATTCCGAGCGTAGATGGTGAAGCTAGCACTACAGTGGCCAATATGCGAGCTTGGAGAAATAGAATTCTTACAAATCTTAAAGTTGTCGATGTTATTGTTAATAATAATGAGCGCGAAGATGATAAAACAAATGACATAGCATTCGTATTACTGAACCTTGCGGCTGGTGGAGATGCGTTTATTACGATGCCTAGGATTTCTTCTACAGCTGTAGCTTCAATGATACATTTATTTACACAATGTTTTGAAAAGTCTGAAATTGTTCACACTTTGGCAATGGATAGAGTTTTACTTTGTGGTAATGGATTTTTAAATAATCTTAATGCGAAACATCATAAACTAATTTATGAATTCTGTGAACAAAGTCCCGATTCACAAGATGTTTCACTATTTACTTCACAATATCTTGATAGTGAGCAATTCAATGAAACAGTTGATAATTTAGTTGCTGTTAATACACTAATTCATAAGTGGCGTTATGAGTATTATGATAAATTGCTTACAATTTACACAAAATTATATAAAAGTTATGCAACTAAGACTTTTGAAAATTATATTCAACAAACTTTGACAGAAGTTTATAAAGACCAGTCAAAGAAATGGGTGACATTTACCAAATTCAACTTCTTCGCTGAATAAAGTTATAGCTTAAAAATAAGCTTAAAAATGAGCTTAAAAAAGCTTAAATTTCTCTTTTTTAGCTTAAAAGGGCTTAAAATTGAATAATCTAATATAGTTAAGTATAAACTAGGACTATTTATTATGACTTGTGTCCCGTTGTATGAGAAATTTAAATTTATTCATGCTCCGGAATATGAACATAATATAATCGATGTTTTAGAAAATAAGTATAAATCGGTGGAAAGGTTATGTGGTAGGTTTGTCGTATATTCACATGGTATGGGTTACCGAGTATATAATTCTTTAAAGATGTTTTTAGAACATTTAGATACCATGAATATTACTGAACGTGTGTTTCATGAAGTGATTTTTAATCAACCTCAAAAGCTTAAATTTGATATAGATGCGAAAATTACAATGCTTGATGATTTTATTGCAGATGATGAATTTTGCAATTTGGTTCAAACTACGCAAAATATAAGCATTGACGATCCTGACCTTGCCGCTCTTATTGATTCTATTGTATTAGATTCTGTGCCAAAAAAGCAAGAAGAATCGGAGTATTATCGTAAATATAATAATATATTCAATACTATTTTACAAGCTATAAAAGATGCATTCTTTATAATTTATGGAAGAGATTTAGATAGTTCTCAAATTATAATTTGTAAATCGGAAGATTTAAATTCCGAAACCAAAAAGTTTTCAAATCATATTATTATTGACTGTTACCAAGTAAGTAGCTTTGAACAAGCTAAAGAATTTACTAAAAGAGTTTACAGTTACTTATCCGAATCATACAAAAAGTTCTTAGATATTAGCGTAAATAAGCGCATACAGAACTTCAGAATTGTTGGTTGTCATAAAACTGACGATAATCGCGTAAAAACGATAATTACCAACCATAACAGAATCTCCACATTTATTACAAATGTTGAAAATTGTGAGGTATTGCGTGATATTATTGTTGCCGAAGTAGCTCAAAAAATAGATTATTGTAATATGCATCCTGATGATGTCAAGAGTATTTTGGACATTTGTAAGCAAAATGGCATTATGGAAAACCATAAGTATAAGTTTATACGCAATGGTATTTTTATCTTTTCAAGATTACGTCCATCACACTGTGAATTCTGTTATAGAAATCATGATAGCGATAATACATTGATTGTTACAACACAAAACACAAATGGTGTAATTTCGGTGTTTAAACAATGCCGCAAATATATTGAAGAAAACGGTAAAACCGGTGAACATTCATCTGTAATAGGTGATTTCGCATCAAATATCGCACCTGTTGAATTTCAAAATGAGAATATTCCACTGAATGAAAGGAAATTATCTAACTGGGGTGATAGAGCTATAGTTTCAGCTATCGATTTAATTAACAATGGGCAAGAATTATTCCCAACTAGATTATTATTTGATGATTTACCAGCTGCCAATAAACATGAATATTCTGAACCAAAACTACGTCCATTTGAATTATCGCATACCCTTGTGGTACACGCTATGATGAAAATGGGCAAAACAAAAGAGCTGCATGCTTATATTAACAAATATTTCAATAGTGAGTTGAAAAAACCCATTATTAGATTTATTTCATTTAGGCAAACATTCTCTGGTAATATTAAAGAAAAATTTACAGATTTTACTCTTTATAGTGATGTTAATGGACCACTTACTCAGTCAAAACTTATTGTGCAAGTTGAATCACTTTACAGATTAGAAATTCATGATGGAATTGAACCTCCAGATTTAGTAATTTTGGATGAATGCGAGTCTATCTTTGAACAATTCGATTCTGGATTGCTTAGGAACTTCCATGGAAGTATAGAAGTTTTCCGGTATTTAATAAAATATAGTAAGCATATAGTTTGTATGGATGCTAATATTTCAGATAGAACCTATCGTATTTTAAAGCAAATGCGACCTGGTTTCGATGTTAATAGTATTTATCATTGCAATAGATATAAAAATGCAATAGATGATAATTATTATATTACAGCTGATAAATTGAAATGGCTCGGCGTGTTATATGCAACTATCGAGGCTGATGAACGAATCGCCATTCCGATGTCAAGTTTAACGGAGGCAAAAATCCTCGTAAGAAATTTATCTCAAAAATATCCTGAAAAGATGATTAAACTTTATTCAAGTGAGACTTCAATGTCAGAAAAACGCGAACATTTTGCTGATGTTAATACCCATTGGTCACAATTTGATATATTGGTTTATACACCAACTGTTTCAGCTGGTGTATCCTTTGAACAAAAGCACTTTAATAAAATATTTGGATATTTCACAGACCAATCCTGTCCGACTGAAACTTGTATTCAGATGATTGGTAGGATTCGAGATGTATCTGATAAGAAATTTTACTTATGTGTTAACGCAACGGGTAATAATCAACCCACTGATATTGATGCTATTAAGCAATTTGTTTATACAAAGCGCGAAAATCTACTTAAGGACTTTGATGAAACAGGTCTTAGAGCCGAATATGGGCCAAATGGTGAAATAAAATATCATGTATCTGATTACTTTTACATTTGGCTCGAAAATATGAGAATTAAAAATATATCTAAAAATTCGTTTATTAAGAGTTTAATTCATTTAATTACATTTACTGGTGCAAAAGTTTATCATCTAACAGATGATATATTTGAAGAATGTACTGGGTTTAAAGTTAAAATAGACGGTGAGCTAAATGCCGATTTAGAAGCTTTAAAAGAAGCACATAAAACAGCAAAAGGTGAAATTCGTGAAGAAGTATGCAGGAAAATAGCTGATTCCAAAGAATTGGATGAAGAAGAAATAATCGAAATTCATAACGCTAAAGTAGCACAAAATGACATAACTGAGGAGCAAAAATATGCTTTTGAACGTTATCGTTTACGAGTGGATTATCATTATACTGGACCAATTGATGAAAAATTTGTTATTAAGTATCGTGACCCAAAAATACGCAGGATGTTTAAGAATATAGAAAGATTGTATATGTGTGACACAATTGAGGAATCAATTAAGAAAATTCAAGCGGAAGAACGTGCGAATTATGTCCATAATATGGAGTTAGGTGAGAAATTAGAGTATGAGGATATCAAGCGAAAATATGTGTTTGACCAACACAGATATGCGCTCGGTTTGCTTAAACTATGTGGTTGGAATAGCATTACCGATGAACAGTATGTGCATAGAATAACACTTTTGGAAAATTTGCGTTCTAGAAATAACTTATATTGGGAATCTATAAAACCGGCATGTATTGAGTTCCAAATTAGGGCTCCGAAATTACAAAATGTAATAGCTAATAGAGATAATGATGATAAGTTTATTGAATTAATGTTAAAACCTATCAATAAGGTTTTAAATATTATGTACGGTATTCAAATAGGCTCAAAAAAGAGTGACCCTGATATGTTTAGTTTATGGCGTAATAATCTGTTTACAACTGATGTTAATCGGTCCGCAACTAAGGGTATACCCTTAATTAAGCCTCCAAGTAAGACTATTAACCTTGATATTTAGGCTATATTTAGAATATACAAATTAAGCTAATAAACTGTTATTTATTTTTTATTTAAAATTGAATTTGTATATTGAGTAGATATACTTAACAACTCGCGCTAGATTCTATCCAAAAGACTTAAATGGCCGCCCTTAACGTGAAGACCTTCGAGAAGAATGTCACTGATTACTGGAGCAAGCTCATTTACGCTGTCTTTGATGATATGAACCGTATGTGCGAAAATGACAAGAAGGACAAATATAGCTCTATGATTTATCAGTCCTATCAAAATCTAATTGTTGAGAAGGATAAGCGTCTTGACAAACTCTCTTCGAGGTTTACAGTTTCTACTGAGGTTCGCCAGTATCTAACCATTCTTTACAAAAAGATGATTGATGAGGTGAGCAACATTGAAATTATAGATTCTGATTCTGTTGAAGATATTATTGAAAAACTAATTGATGCCAATACAGATTGCTTTTCAGCATTCATGTTTGAACTATCTGGTAAATATAAGGCAAGGTTTGGAGCTACTCTGAACTCTGCTGGGGACTCTACAAAGTACTTCCAAGTATTAATTATGGCACAACTTAAGAATCTACCGGCTAAAATTGGAGGTCTCATCAGTGACGAATATGATGGATTCCTTAAAGCTCTAGCTTATATGGTTGGAACTTATATTTGGTATCATGAAACTAGTGTTTCAGCTATCTTGTTCCACGGACATCTCGCTGTAAATGGAATGGAACAGCTGATGATTGATGAACTTACATCGAACTTGCGAGCTAAAGCTCCTGCTAAACCTCGTGAAAAGAAGGGTACAACTCCTAAAACTGCAAAGACAGCTGAGGTACTAACTCCTGAAGCAATTGAGGAAAGATTTATTGAAGCTGATGACGGTGATGAAGCTGACGATGAACTAGTTGATGAAGAAGTTCAGGAAATGCTAGCAGTTGTTTAGAATAATTTATTCTAAAATTTATATTTTTTGTAATTTATAAAAAATAAAAAACATAAAATAATTTATAATTAATGTAAATTGTAAAATATTATATAAAACATAAATTATATATTTACTTGATTGCCTAATTAATTGACTAAGATGGAATCCTATATAATTGGAATCATAATTGTTATTACTATCTTTGTATTATATAGTATTGTAACATGGAATACGAATGCATATGAAGAATATATTTATGGATTTTGGGTTGCAGAAGATGATGAATTCTGTAAAGACAGTGAAATAGACTCTATGCTTTTATTTATTGGTAAACCTGAAGATAATTGGTGTTCTCGCCAAAGAACATGTTATTTAATTATTATGAATAACATTTGCGCCCAAGGACTTAAGATAGATTATAGAACAGGTTGGACAGGAATTGGAATTGGCAAGTATAAAATTCAATGTACTGCTGAATTTGATGATGAACAAATTTGGGACGATAATATTAAAATTATAGTTGATATGATAGCTGGAACAATGAAAATTGTAGGTTGTGATGGCACGGTATATGCTAAGTTAAATAAGCAACATGATGTTTCAAATTTGGCGGATCAGATGGAACTGGCATCATTAGAGGACGATTAAAATATATCACATTAAATAAAAATAAACAAAAATAAACATTATATTTTTTCATTTTAAGATTAAAAAATCTATAATTAGTTATAGTTCAGGCGCAGAAACGCTACATACATAACGATGGTTCGCCGGTATGGGGACGCATGTTTAGTTTGTACCAATAGGTAATAGCTATCATAACGATCTTTTGATTCTATAACTTAGCTTTATACTAAAATATAAAGCGTAGAATAAACCATGATAAAAAGTGCTATGAATGTGTAAAATATGGGCATATTTGTAGATGGCGGATTTTTATATGGTATGTGACGTTGCGGACTCCTAATTAGAGGAGAAAGTCTTTCAACGAATGCTTTTTATTTTTTCATATAAAAATTGAATTTTGTGATTTAGGTATTAACTTAGGAACGAAATATTCAAAATGCAAGCTAGTTCAATTGATGCAATGGCTACAAATATGATGAATATGATGTTTCTTACGGTTGGCTCATCTTTGGTTACATCACTTGCTACAACTATAACTAAAGTAATGACTATGTTTATTCCTTGGCTATGGACATATATTAAGAAACTATACGAACCTAAACAAAATACAGTTACTATACAATATACTACAAATTATAGTTATAAGAATAGTATGTGGGTAGCAGCCCCGTCTGAGAGAGAAAACCAAATGTTGATTAAATCTATCACTGATTTTATTAGCAAACTACCTGAACAACCTGAATCGACAAAATGTAGTTTGGGAGCTGGTGAGGAGGATAAAATAGGTAATTTTGAATATGCTAAATCAAAACAACTAGAAATCTCCCCATGCAATGATATCACTTACAATGGATTTAAAATAAGTCATAGTGAAGAATCGCAAGATTCTGAGAAAGGTGAAGGTAAGTGTAAAAAAACAATTATTACAATCTCTAGTCGGAAACCAAATATTGAAATTAACCAATTCATTCGTGATTGTTATAATGATTATATTAGTAGAGTTTATAAACCCACCGAAAATATGAAAGAACCCACTTATCTATATAAGCAAATTCCCTCCAAGGAAGGTCTACGGTTTAAAAAATATCCAATTTCTAACACTACTAGTTTTGATTCGCTTTATTTTCCCGAAAAGGAAAAGATAATTGACCTCGCTAATAGAGTTCACTCCGAAAATTTAAATAAATTGGCACTTTTACTTTATGGTAAGCCTGGATGCGGTAAAACTTCTTTGATTAAGGCTATGGCTGCTCATCTTGATTATCACATTATTGAAGTTAAATTATCATTTATGGTTAATGATGCGGCCTTAATGGATATGTTTCATAACAAATCTCTGACCAGTTTTAAAAATAATGACCCCACGTATGGTATGCATACAGATTATATCCCGCTTAATAAGCGTGTTTATATCTTTGAAGATGTTGATGCGGAATCCAAGGTGATTCATCAACGTACGGAAGATGAAGAACCAGATGTAGAAGAGTGTAAAGAACCTACAAGTTCCGCGGAAGAAGCGTATAAAGTAATGATGAAAAAATACATGAAAAAAGAAAAGCTAACACTTTCTGGCATTCTAAATGTACTTGATGGTATTATTGAAATTAACGGCTCTGTTATAATTATGACAACTAACCACCCCGAAAAACTAGATGAAGCTTTTAAACGCCCAGGCAGAATTACAGCAAGTATTGAACTAAAGAAGATGTTAGCGGTAGAAGCTAATAAACTTATCAAGAACAAGTTTGGTAAAAAATTAGAAAATCTACATGACTATGTATTTACACCGGCTATGCTCGCCAGCTTTTGCAGCATCGCCGCAGATTTTACAGAATTAAAGAATCTAGTTGAAACTTACCAAAATCAGTAGTTTGTTTAGTCAAATTTATTTTTTAAACTATCAGCTACAACAACTTTCTACCAATGTTTGCAATACATAACATATACCAACCAATGGGGCTATCTATCACAACTAAATATTCAAAATCTTTAATCATTTTGTCGTAAGCCATAATTAATACTTTCATATTCTCAATATTGTTAAGATAATAATCAGGGGATTTTAATGTTGTTTCACCATAAAATTCATATAAGTTATAATAAAGCTCATATGCTTTATCAAGCTCAGTTTGTTTTATCATTTTTTACTCATATAATCAAAAATCAATTTTATAAAAAATAAATAGTTATTTAATTATTGATGAGAACAGAATTTATCTATGTCGTATGTTCCGGCGTTTGTTGCGCCGACTATGTATGCTTTTTAGTAGTTTAATATTTTGCGATTGGAGGTAGATAGTGCATTCATCACAACGAGCAAAATGGGAATTCTTAAGCCAAACACCACAAGAGCAAACATCATGTGTACCCATATTAAATATATGGCACATGTCACATATTTCATCTGGAGTCTCCTGCATATAGCAGTAACATGTAATAGGAATTCTACCCGCGAGCTTGCGTTTCCGATTAGGATTTCTAATCAGCCGCATGATAATAAATAAAAAATAAATTCAATTTTTCGGGAAATAAAAGAAATCGTATCCTTCATCTTTAACTCTAAGTATTCTATTTGCGTACTTATATACACGATTATAATAAATATCGCTATCTAATAATTTTGAATAAGTTTCTCCATTATAATTACCTGGAACATCCCTGTAACCATTTGACTTTACGGGTGATAATAAGGTTACTCCCTCCCAAGTATATATATTTCCCCTCCAAATGACAAGTTTACTATAATATAAATACATAATTTTTTTACCATTTAGTGTCCTGACAGAATAAGTTGTTTTATCTTTATTAACCGTTCCGTTATTTTTGCTAAACATACAAGTGCCTGACATAATATCACCACAAAAATGTAATTCTGTAGGTCCAGTATTGTATTCGATTTCATTAATCAGTAGAATACATTTTAGAAAGTTGCGCTGATGCATAATCATATATTTTGGAACACATTCTCTTATTGTTTTATTAACTTGAGAAAACCATTTAGCTGAGTTAATATCCAATCTTTCATATATCAAATATAAAACATCAGATGATGATTCTTCCATTTATTATGAATTTATAATTTCAATTTTTATACAAAAAAGTTAATGGCGAATTCTTTATTACCTAGACAATCTAAATGTTAAATTAATTCTAGGTTCTTTAACCTTAGCTTCTTGCCTAATTTGATGCTTATAATATTTTTGCATAGTTCCTCCCATTATAATCAAGCTACCATGCACTGTTCTGATGTTATGTTCTAAATCCGGATTAGGCGCATTATCTTTAGCCTTTACATCAAACCATCTTTCAGCACCTAGACTTATAGAAGCAATTACAGGATTTTCATAAATCGAGCGTTCTGAGTCCGAGTGCCATCCAATTACGTTACGCCCGTTTTCATATAAATTAACTAAACAGGAATTAAACTTATAACCGGTTGAAGCCTCAATTTTTTCCTTCAAATCTTTTAATTCATCATTAAATTCATATGCTGCATTTTCCTTTCCAATATAATAATATTTACGCAATGAACCATCGGCATCCCTTAACTCAGAGTAAAAGCACGTCTTTCGCCTCTCTTTACCACCTGTAACTTTACCTTGTTCAAAAGGCATAAGTTGAAAAGTTTCAAAGTAAAAATCAGCTAGCTCTTTATTAATAAATTTATCATAAAAGTGTAGCGTACCACCTGGAAGATTATAATCCGTGTATTGAGTATTGACACCTTCCATCAATTTTACACAATTATTATTTTAATCTAAAATAGATACTTAATATAAATTATATTCAATTTTAAAATTCATAAACTTTACATATAATTTATATAAAAATGGATGTTGACATTTGCAATGTGTGTGGATTTATAGCCAAGTTTAAATGTGCTCGTTGTAAACAAGTTTCATATTGTAAAAAGGAATGCCAAATTAATGACTGGAGTACACATAAACTAAATTGTTTGCCAGCTAAAACGCCTGAGTCTATACGCAATGGATTTGCACAACAAGCTAATAATCGTATTGCGGGTAATATTCTTATTATGGCTGCGCATAGTTATAAAAAGTACGGCGTTGGTGTTATTTTCGCGGAAATAACTGAAACAATCGAAGAATTTATGCAAGGGGGTTCATTACATTTTGCTCATTTACAATTTGTATCAAAAAATAAAATAAATAAAATTGCACCTAAAAAGTTTAATTTTCATCAAATAGATATTGATAAGTTGAATCTATCAACTGAAACGGTTAATGTTGTTTATTGTTTTAATAATTATCATTATGCGATAAATATTAAGCCTAAACAAAATCTAAGCATTTTAATTGAACAACATCCTTATCCCGAGGATATATGGTCTATTGTGTTTGAATTGTAAACTTTTTATATAGTCTCTAAAATAGTTTATTTTTTAAATTTGAATAGTAGAAATAGATTATTAATAGTTAATACAAAATAGTTATTCTAATAGAATGGAACCTACTGTGCCCACTGGATGCGAATATACAGATAATGCCGTTATGTTCTCTGGTTTTAAAACATCTCTTGGACTTGGAGACCGTATGAAAATTTACGAACAAAAAGGGCTTGAGGTATTTAAACTTGATCCTATACAGCCAATTATTGTACGAGTAGATGGTAAAAAGTTTTCGAGTTTTACACGTAGTTTCGAAAAGCCATATGATAAGCGCATAACCACGGCAATGAAGTGTACTTGCATTGATTTGATGCATGAATTTCATCCTCAAACTATTTACTCACAAAGTGATGAAATATCCCTTGTATTTTACAATATGGATGAAAAATCTGAACCTTTCGCGGGCGGACGTGCGACTAAAATTGCAACACTTGTAGCATCATATTGTGCTGTTAGATTTAATTATCATCTTAATGACCAAATTAAAATTAGTGAATTTAACTCTGATGACGATACAATTAAAAAAATTCAATCTAATGTAGCGTATTTTGATGGTCGTGCTTTCAATCTGCCATCATATGAAGTCTTGAACTATATTGTTTGGCGATCGAATTATGATGCCCGCC
>LNAP01002552.1_pt1 | contig 18104 bp, 15 predicted proteins | sample 602601 | NCBI WGS metagenome assembly LNAP01 (sample SAMN02440304, study PRJNA202911) | soil metagenome | biome: Subtropical and temperate rainforests or woodlands; isolation source: soil samples (1 kg each in a 20% v/v slurry with milli Q water) were... ...
CAAGGTTGCCCTGTTCGACCTCAACGAAACCCTCGGCGAAACGCTGGCCGGGGAAATCGGCGGCATTTTCTGCAAGGTCAACGTCACCGACGAGGCGCAAGTGGATGCGGCCTTCGCCAGGGCCCGCTCGGCCCATGGCCAGGAGCGCATCCTGGTCAACTGCGCCGGTATCGGCGCCGCGGCGAAAACCGCCAGCCGGGACAAAACCAGCGGCGAGAGCAAGCATTTTCCCCTGGAGCTCTTCGAACGAGTGATCCAGGTCAACCTGATCGGCGCATTCCGCTGCATCGCCAAGGCCTCTGCCGGCATGCTGCAACTGCAGCCTGGTGTAGACGACGAGCGCGGCGTGATCATCAACACTGCCTCGGTAGCGGCCCAGGATGGGCAGGTCGGCCAGGCCGCCTACGCCGCCTCGAAGGCAGCCATCGTCGGCATCACCCTGCCGGTCGCCCGCGACCTGATGGGCGACGGCATTCGCATCAACACCATCATGCCGGGGATTTTCGACACGCCGTTGATGCAGGGCGCCCCGGACAACGTGAAGGCTGCCCTGGCGGCATCGGTGCCGTTCCCCCGGCGCTTCGGCCACCCCGACGAGTTTGCCGCGCTCGCCGAAACCATGATCACCACCGCCTATTTCAATGGCGAATCGGTGCGCCTCGACGGCGCGATTCGCATGCCGCCTCGCTGAGCCGGCCCTCACTCCCCTTCTTTCCACCCACAGGAGAAACACACATGGCTGAAGCATATATCGTCGCCGCGGTACGCACCGCCGGCGGCCGCCGCGGAGGACGCCTGTCAGGATGGCACCCGGTCGAACTGGCGGCACAGGTTCTCGATGCGCTGCTCGAGCGCAGTGGCATCGACCCGGCCGTCGTCGAAGACGTCATCATGGGCTGCGTGCAACAGGTCGGCGAACAGTCCAATAACATCGGCCGCAACGCGGTACTCGCTTCGCGCCTGCCGGAGTCGGTGGCCGGCACGACCCTGGACCGGCAGTGCGGGTCGTCGCAGCAGGCCCTGCATTTCGCCGCCCAGGCGGTGATGTCCGGCAGCATGGACGTGGTGATCGCTGCTGGCGTGGAGGCCATGAGCCGCGTACCGATGTTCATGCCGCAGAAACTCGCCCAGGAGAATGGGCTTGGCGAGTACATGAGTCCGGAAATCCGTCGTCGCTATCCTGCCGGTGACTTCAGCCAGTTCGTCGGTGCGGAACTCATCGCCCAGCGCTTCGGTTTCTCCCGTCCGGATCTGGAACGCTTTGCCCTCGCCACCACCCAGCGGGCAATCGAAGCCACTCAAGCGGGGCGCTTCACCAAAGAAATCCTTCCCGTCGAAGTGCGCCTCGCCGATGGCACGCGCCCCGGAGAGATGCATATCGTGGACGAAGGCATCCGTTTCGACGCGACGCTGGAAAGCATCCAGGCGGTCAAACTGCTGAACGAAGGTGGCAGCATTTCCGCCGCCACCGCCAGCCAGATCTGCGACGGCGCCAGCGGCGTCATGGTGGTCAGCGAACGTGCCCTCAAGACCCTGGGCCTGACTCCTCTGGCCCGGGTGCACCACATGAGCGTGCTGGGTGGCGATCCCTGGGTAATGCTCGACGTGCCGCTGGCGGCTACCGAGGCGGCGCTGCGCAAGGCCGGTATGAAGATCGACGACATCGACCTGTACGAAGTTAATGAGGCCTTCGCGCCGGTACCCCTGGCCTGGCTCAGGGCGACCGGAGCTGACCCCGAGCGGCTGAACGTGAACGGCGGGGCAATCGCCCTGGGCCATCCCCTCGGCGCCTCCGGTACCAAGCTGATGACCACCCTGATCAGCGCCCTTGAGCAGCGAGGCAAACGTTATGGCCTGCAGACGATGTGCGAAGGCGGCGGCATGGCCAACGTCACCATCATCGAGCGCTGCTGATTGCCATCAGGGAGAACGGCCACAATGGATCTCGAATATGTCTTCGGCTACAGCGCTCCGATAATCGACGTTTATGCCGTGGGCGGCCCCTTCGGCAAGCGCAGGATCGCCCGCTGCGGAGCCGGCACGATCACCGGCCCCAAGCTCAACGGCGAGGTGCTGGACGGCGCGCATGACTGGATACTCGACGGCCCCGACGGCTGGGGCCGGATCGACGTGCGCGCACAGTTCCGCACCCACGACGGCAGCGTGATTTACGCTCAGTATCTGGGGGTCCTCGAATACAACGAGAAATACCAGGTGGCGGTTCGCAATGGCGGCGAGACCACCTTCGAGGACCACTACTTCCGTAGCACTCCCCGCTTTGAAACGGACGCCCCCCAATATGCCTGGCTGACCCAATCAGTCTTCGTCGGACGGGGTCGCCTCCTGCCCGGATTTTCCATCTGCTGGGAAATCTACCGGGTCACCTAAACCACTGGGAACTTGGATTGGTGGAGTTGCCGAAGGTGCTTCCACCACTTACCACAAAACGACAACCCCATCATCATCAAACACCTGGCCTTATCAGACTGTGTGAAAACCTAGCAATCTGTTGGCCGGTTAAAGAAAATGCCCGTATCGCAAGATACGGGCATTTTTTTATGCGCTATATCCAAGGTAAAAACCGCTCCCAGAGCGCGCTGTTCCCACTCTCGCTGGACGAGCTCATCCCCAATGACCATCTGGTCCGGGTCATTGAGGCTTATGTTTCGCTTCTGGACTTTGAGCAGTTGGATTTCGACAAAGCCAGACCCAAAGCCACGGAACGCCCTTCATACGATCCCGCCGACCTGCGCAAACTCTACCTGTACGGGTATTTCCAGCGCATTCGCTCCTCGCGGCGGCTCGAGGCCGAGTGTCAGCGCAACGTCGAAGTCATGTGGCTGCTAGGCCGGCTGGTCCCAGACTTCAAAACCATCGCCGACTTTCGGTGCGATAACAGCGCGGCGTTCACTGCGACGTGCCGCGCCTTCGTCCGGTTTTCCCGAAATGCCGGGTTGATCGCCGGTGAACTGGTGGCCATTGATGGCAGCAAGTTTCAGGCGGTGACCTCAAGTCGCAAACACCTGACCCCGAAAAAACTCAAGCACCGGGAAGCCATGCTCGACAAGCGCATTGCGCGCTATCTGGCGCAGCTCGATGAAGCGGATTGCAGCGAGGAAGGGCAATCGATTGACCGCTCAGCCGTGCAAGCAGCGCTTCGAGAGTTGCAGGTAAAAAAGGCCAATAACCAGACCTGCCAAGGGCTGATGCAAGCTCAAGGTCTGGTTCAGCACATTGTGGGCGAGCCCGATGCGAAAAATGCGAACGGTGTCCGGGCCGCTCGTGGCGTACAACATTCAAAGCGCTGTCGATACGAAGTACTGCCTGATTTTGCATCACGAAGTCACCCAGGAAGGCTCCGACAACCGTCAGCTCGAACCCATGGCCAAGGCGGCTAAAGCAGAGCTGCAGCAATCCGAACTCTGCGTCACGGCGGATGCGGGTTATTCCAATGGTGCTCAGTTCCAGGCGTGTCAGGACGCCCGTATCACGGCGTTTGTACCACCGAATAGAGCCGTCAATACGACCGGTGGCGAAGAGCAGTATTTTGACCGGACAGACTTCAACTACGACAAAGACAACGATCAATACCCCGCCGGTAAACAACTGACGCTCAAGAAACTCAGCAAGGGCGATCGAATCTACCAGGCCAGCATCAGCGACTGTCAAAGTTGCCCGCTGAAAAGCCGTTGCACCAAAGTTGAACGTCGGTATCTGATGCGCCACACCCACGAAGCGACGTTTGAGCGAATGGAACGGCGAATGAAGGCTCATCCCGAGATGATGGTCAGTCGCCGCTCCATCGTCGAACATCCTTTCGACACTCTGAAGCAGTGGATGTTTGGTAATGGCCGGTTCTTGCTGCATCAGTTGAAAGGCGCTCGTGCAGAAATGGTACTGGCGGTGCAGGCCTACAACTTGAAAAGGGGGATTAAGGTACGGGGAGAGCAAAGGCTGATGGTGTTGATGGGCTGAAAGGCTCTTATTTTTCTAATTTCAGAAAAACAAATGCCCCGACAAGTCGGGGCATTTGTTTTAAACCGCGGCAGACTGGGTTTTCACACAGTCTGCTTGTGCCGGGTGTTGTTTTTTGTTCGGAGGGATGACGGATTACGCAGCTGCGCGACTGATCCATTCTACGACTGAACCAGGGAGCGCCCCTGGGCGGCTCCCGCTTCGTCCTTACAGCGTAAATTCCTCGACCAGTTGCACCAGATTGCCATCATGATCATGGAACAGGAACGACTTCAGCCGCCCACCACCCACAGCCCATACATAATCGGTCTGGGTTTGATAACCTGCCGCGCGAATGGTCTGGAACCATTCGTCGATACCACTCACACGCAAGGCCAGTTCGGTAATGCCGGTATGGGCGTAGCCGAGAAACTCCCTCGGCGTCTGTTGCACCCGCGGATTCTCCGGCTGCTGCAGTTCGAGCTTGGCCCCCGTGGTGGAAGCCAGCATGACCATGCGCGACTTCGCGCCGCGCACGTGGAAAATGTCATCCAAAGTGCCCGGGGCGAAAAACGCTCCCTCCTCGTCCGGGATCAGCATATCGATATAGACCGAAAACCCCAGGGTGTCCCGGTAAAGCCTGAGCGCCAGTTCCATGTCACTGACCACCAGGCACATGTGATGGAAGTCCATTGCAGTGCTCCTCGTTCTTGTTGGGTTTTGTCGTCAGAGTTTGGCGTAACGGACGCCGGGGTATCGCCCCCGACGCCACGTTTTCAGCACTCAACCATGCGCATTCAGCTTGGGCGGTAGCAGGCTCAACACGGCGGGGATGATCAGGATGGCGCCCACCATGTTCCACAGGAACATGATCGCCAGCAGCATGCCCATGTCGGCCTGGAACTTGATGTCAGAGAGCAGCCATGTAGCCACGCCCAAGGCCAGGGTCACGGCGGTCATTGCAATGGCTGCCCCCGTGGTCTTGAGCGTTTCGCCATAGGCCTCCTTGAGACTCATCCCCATCCGCAGGAAGTTCTCGAGTCGGTTATAGAGATAGATGCCGTAATCGACACCTATGCCCACACCCAGCACTATCACCGGCAACGTCGCCACTTTGACGCCGAGCCCGAGCCTGGCCATGATCGCCTCGCACAGTATCGAAGTGATGAGCAGTGGCAGGATTAGGGCAACGGTCACCCGCCACGACTTGAATTCCCAGAACACCAGCAGCGCGACGACGGCGTAGACCAGCAGCAGCATCAGGCGCTCGGCCTGCTTGACCACGATATTGGTCACTGCCTCTATGCCAGCATTGCCAGCGGCGAGGAGGAATTCGACATGTTCGTTGTTGTTCTCAGCAGCGAAGCCCTCCGCCGCCGACACCACTCGCGCCAGGGTGTCGGCTTTGTGGTCTTTGAGGAACAGTAGGATCGATAACATCGAACAGTCGTATTTGTAGAAGTCCTGCCGTGTCATGCGCATAATATTGCTGGAAACGTACTCGTCTCGGGATAGCCCGTACCATTTCAGATTACCGCCTTGGGTCGCGGCGATCAGGGTTTTCATATCCATGGCCAGCGACTGGATGCCAACCACGCCATCGACGTCGCTCATCACAGCCTGGAAGCGATCCACCACCGAGGTCACCGGATAGGTACCGCAACTACCCGGCTGGGTCTTGACCATGACCACGAAAAGATCGGCGCTGTTGGCGTAATTGGCGCTCAGGAAAGCAACGTCCCTGTTGTAGCGCGAATCCGCCCGCAGCTCCGGAGCCCCGGGGTCGAGATCGCCGATACGCAGATCCCGCGCCATGTACAGTGACACGCCGAGCACCGCCAGGCCGACCACCACAACCCCGACCGCCCAGCGCCGCTCGGTTAGCCGTGACAGGAAGGCGCCCGTTACTCGACGCACCAGGGATTTGTTCTGCTCGCTCACCTTGAGCGCACGGTGACGCAATCCCCGCACCGAAATGTCGGTGTAGGACATGATCACTGGCAGCAAGAAAATCTTGGTGAAGATGATCACCAGCACGCCAACACAGGCACTGATTGCCAGTTCCCGGATGACACCAATATCGATCACCAGCAAGGTGGAGAAACCGACCACGTTGCACAGCAAGGCGATGGAGCCGGGCACGAACAGCAGGCGGAAGGTCGCCTTCGCAGCCTCTATGCTGGAAAGCCCCTGAAGACGTTCCGCCACCATGGTATTGATGTTTTGTATCGCATGGCTGACGCCGATGGCGAAGGTCAGGAACGGCACCAGGGTCGAATAGGGATCGAGCGCATACCCCATCAAGCGTACGACGCCCAGTTGCCACAGCACCGCCAGGCTGCAGCAGAAGATCACCGATAATGTGCTACGCCAGCAGCGCGAGTAGAAATACAGCAGGCCGATCGTCAGTACAAAGGTAATGACGAAGAACAACGCCATGTTGCGCACGCCCTCGATCAGGTCACCCATGATCTTGGCGAAGCCGGTGATGTGGACGCGTACCCCTTCGGCTGCATACTTGTCGCGCACCAGATGTTCCAGGCGCTCGGACAACAGGCCGTAGTCGAGTTGGTCGCCGGTTTGCGGGTCTATCTCCAGCAGGGGTACCAGAATCACGGTGGAACGGTAGTCGTTGGACACCAGGCTACCGACGGTGCCTGAACGGACCACATTGTGTCTGAGTCGCTCGACTTTCTCGGAAGATCCGTCGAAGTCGTCGGGAATCACCAGGCCGCCGACGATGCCATCCTCGGTCACTTCGCGCCAGAACACGTTGGGCGTCCACAGGGATTTCATGTTGCCTCGGTCCACGCCGGGTATGTAGAACACCTCGTCGTTGATCTTCTTAAGCGTAAACAGGAAATCCTTGTCGTAGATGTCGCCTCCGGTGTTTTCGACGACGATCCGCAGCACGTTGCCCATCTTGCGCAGATCGTCCTCGTAGGCCAGGTAGTTTTCGATATACGGATGGCTGGCCGGGATCATTTTCTGAAAGCTCGCCTCCATGTCGATCTTCGATGCATGCCAGCCGAGGAATATCGACAGGAGGCAGAAAACCGCCAACACCCAGCCGCGGTGATGGAACAGCACGCCCTCAGCAAAATCCACGAGGGTGCGCACGCCCTTGTGCGTCTCGATATCGACGTCGGATAGTGGCAGTACTTCCTTGTCTTTTTGAGTCATCAGGTCTGTCATTTCACTTCCCATTCCCGGTAAGGAGCTGGACGCCCCCGCTACCTGTCAGCACTACTGAGCCGTCGGCAAGTGGGATGGCGGCGGCGATGCGCCCCGGCGCGGCGGCAACCATGGATACGAAACGCATGCCTTCGTCATCGCTACGCAGGAGCTGGCCACCAGCATCGATCAGGCGCAACGAACCATCGGAGGCCACGAAGCCGGCCACGATATTTGTCTTCACTCCACTGTTGCCCTCGGTCCAGCTAGTACCGCCATCCCGCGAAACGAAGACGCGGCCGCCGAAACCGTAGACGAGCAGAATCTCCTCGCCCCCTGTGTCGTGAAAAGCCAGCAGCCCGTATAACTGGCCTTTGTAGCCGGTCTCCTGACGTTGCCAGCTATCCCCGCCATCGGCCGAGATATGCATCGCTCCCCCCTCGCCAACCACCACCAGTTTGCCCGAGGGCGTATGGGCGATGGCGTTGTAATGGAAGCCTTCCGGGTTATCCAGGCGGTCGCCGATATAGCGCCAGGTGCCACCGGCATCGTCGGTACGGAACAATTGGCCGAAGGAGCCGACGGCAAACCCCTGCCGGACATCCTTGAACCAGAGGCCGAACAAGGGCCGGGATGGCCCAAATCGAGAACCAGCCTCGGCATCCGTCAATGCCTCCTCGGCCTGCTCCAGTTCGTCCTGCAGCGAATCCGCCAGCGCATCATCCATGCCTTGATCGCGGCCCCGTACTTTCTTGAGTCGACTCTGGGCAGCCGCCAGAATCTGCGCGTTGGCCGCATTGCCGTCGAACAGCCTGCTCCAGGTCTGCCCACCGTCCCGCGTGCCGAGAATCGCCCCGCCATGGCCTGCTGCCCAGCCAATCTTGGTATCGAAAAAAAACACAGCGGTCAGATTGACCGAAACGGGCACTTTGGCCTGCTGCCAGCTATGGCCTTTGTCATCGGACAGGATGATGGTGCCCTGCTCGCCAACCGCCACCAGGCGCCCATTGCCCAAGGCTGCAACATCCACCAGCAACTTCTCTGTCGGCCGGTCCGACAAACGGGCTGGCAAAAGCAGCGGGTCAACAAAAGTCTGATCCTGCCCCCAGGCACAAGTTGCCGCCAGCAACACTGCCAACATCCAAGTATGTTTGAAATACGACGAAAAAAAGATCACTGGTATCCCTCTAGTATGAGCGCTGAGGGGAACCGCCAGCATTGCTTTCCAGTTCCCCCCAACGATCTGCCGCCACGCCGATCAGCACTAGTACCAGATGTCATCGACGCACTGACGCTGCTGAATCGGCATAGGGAATTTCTGGAACTAGCGCGCCAATCGCTTCATGTTGGAGGGGTCAAAATATCCAGTCCTGTAAGTTTGGTTGAATACCACTGGCTGCTCCTGATTGGCCAGGCCCGCAACAAAGTAGCGTCCGGACTGGAGGTCGTACGACACTTCAGCAGCAGTCCAAGTGCAGGGGCAATCGTAGTAATAGGAGGGAAAAATCTCCTGGATACGCCAGAGATCACCACGCCCATCATAATTATCCACATGTACAGGTTGGAAACTGTCCTCATCTACCAGAAGTACGCGCTTGTTGTAGATATGCCGCGCACCCGGTTTCAACGTACCTTCAAGTACATAGACGCGATGCAACTCATAGCGCACCAGATTCTGGTTAAGGGTTTTCTTGCCGACAATATCGGTATATTTCAAACTCTTGTCCGTCAGTTTGAAATTATTGTACGGAATGATCATCTCCCGCTTGCCAACCAACTTCCACTCGAAGCGCTCCGGCGAGCCATTGATGCCATCGAAACTGTCTTGAGTGAGCAGGCCATCGGTTCCCGTAGCAGGGCTGTCGTACCCGACTTCCGGAGCACGCAGCACACGCCTGGTTCCCGGGTTGTATGCCCAGGCCTTGCGCGACTCGGCGCTCTTATCGATCGGCTCACGTACTAATGTCACACCTCCCGCAATACTGGAAGGCGACAGATAGTTGTAGGTAGCCTCGTACAGTAAGTTCGCCGGTGGATTGTCCATATTCCAGTAGAACTGCAAGTCTTCCTGCCAGACGGAAGGGGTAAAATTACCATCGGCCTGCACTGGAAAGCTCGCCAGGCGCCGCTTGTAGCTACCACCCCGGGAACGCACCAGGACGTTATGGTAGATTTCCAGACCAACTTTTGGCAGCGGGAAAGGCACAACAGACTTCGTCGTACCACTATAACCATTTCCATCTTGAGTTAATTTTACTCCAGGCGCTTCCTTGGCAATTGCATCGTATTGAGCCTGGGTCAATGCATGGGTACGATGACTGGGATACACATCAATCTTGTAATCGGCATAGCGCTTCAACAGTGCGATATTGCCTTCGGTCAGGCGCGAGGCATATTGGCTGTAATTGCTCGCCGTGATGGTATACAGCGGTTTTTCATCAGGGAACGGCGATATATAACCGTTTTTCGGGTCAAAACCTGGAGGCTGGGCCGTGATGCCGCCATTCCAGGCGGGAATGCTACCGTCAACATTCCCGGCCTTGGGAGCGCCCCAAGGGGTAAGTTCCTTGCCAAGTTGTGAAAAGTCATCGGCAACAGCCACCGCTCCGGTTAGACCTAAGACAATGAACAATTCACACATCATGATGGATTTAGTAAGCTTCATGAATTTCCCTCGAATTTTTATTCAAAAAATGCATCTGGCTTTTAACCTGTTGCATTACAGGTTCATACCGATGACCAAGGAAATGAAGTCACGATCGCGAAATGAGTCGTATTTGGTGTCGTGATCGTAGGTCGTGTAGCTGAGATCTGCGTAATAGCGTTGCCGATAGTCGGCGCGTAAACCCAGGCCCAGGCTCTTGCGCCCTTCGAGGAAAATGCTGTCGGCAGAGTAGCCCTTCACGTCATGGGAGAAGAATGCCCGTGGGGTCAGGTTGACGCCGATGACATTGTTGTATTGCAGAGTTGCCTGTGCCCGATAGCCCCAGGCATTGCTAGTCGCGAAACCATCGGTATCACAGCCGGCGTTTTGCGAGGAAGAACCATTGGAGACACAGTTGCCTGCCCGTCCATTGGCCGCCCAGCGTGCTGAGCCATACTCGAAGCCTCGGCCGTAACGGGTCGATGACAAGGGGTCACCAATACCGCTCCAATGCTGATAGGCCACTTCCCCCATAAGGGAAAGGGTGTCCGCACCCACCATACGCCCGAGGTAGGCAAACGACTGGATCGTTGAAACCTGGACCTGAGTCTTGTCCTTGACATCGTAGCCGCGGACTATCCCGCCAGCCGGGATATTAGCGAACGGTCCCTTGGTCTGGCCAAGGATGCCACCCTTCTGGATGCCGTAGCCGCCGACCAGGTCAGCCCCGTTGATCTGTACCGGGAAATCCTGGGTATGACTGACTTCTCCAAACACCGACCAGCCGCCCAACTCAGTGGCGGCACTGAGTCCGTAGACCTTGATGTTGTTAGCGCTCCAGTCCCAGAAGCCTTGTATGGCAGTGGCACCGCCAGACAGCGGGCCTCCTGCCGTGGACGGGGTGTTGCGAAGGCTGATGCGCGGCGAAGTCGTCGTGTAGTTGATGAAATAGGCACCCACATCGACGTCCCCGATCATTCTCTTGACGGAGAATCCATAGGAGCCGGAATCCCTTGGGTACTGGTTGACCCCCGTGATTCTCCCCAAGTTGGCGGCCAGGGCATCGCCATCAGACATGCCGGTCAGGTTCACCAGTGCATAGGTCGAGTCCTGGCAGTTCATGCTGTCGCTGACGCTCCAGTAAGTACCGCACCCCTCCAGTACCGTGCGCTGGACCTTCAATTTATAGAAGGTTTCGAAACTCCACTCCCCTACCCCCAGGCTGAGCGAAATCTGCGGCGTTGGCAGAATGATTTCCTTCACCTGCGCCCCAGCGCGGCGCGCCGCCGAAACATCGATCGGGTTGTACTGGTTGATGCCGCCGCTAACGAACAGGCTCTCGCCCCAGTTCACCGCATGGCTGCCGAGCTTGAAGCCCAAATAGGAATTATCCGTTGGCGCAAAACCGCCAAAACCGTACCAATCCAACAGTTCGACGCCACTGAATTTGGACAGGCGGTCATTGTACTCGCTGTCTTCAAGACGGCTGTCGGCAACGTACCCATTGGCAGTGCTGCCATGGGAAACCTTGCGATCCTTCTGGGTATAGTCGTACCAGCCCTTCCCGCGTAGGAATACACCGAAGCCGTCCTTTTCGACCTGGAGCTCACCAATGACCTTGGCGATAGTCGAGAAGTTGTCGCCCTTGTGCTTGTAGTTCAGATTACCGTCGTCGGTGGATGAGGACGGCATCGATCCACCATTCTGCCTGCCGATCAGCGCCGAACTGGCATCGCGGGTGCGCCAGGACGAACCAAGCGACATATCGAGACCCCAGCGCCCCGAAAAACCATTGTCGAGTTCAAACGGGCCGGCCTGCGCTATGCCAGAAACGCATGCAATACCTGCCAACGCGGCACAGGATTTGATTTGGTGATAGATACAGCCCCGCTTAAGATCGATTTTCAGTAACATCGCTCCACCTCTTATTGTTGTTCTTGTCCGGACTATTGCTCGTGGTGTTGATACGAGCCACCACCATGAATCCAGACGGCTCCATGGTCATCGTCCAAAACGACAATTTTGGATTGGTGCAGCGCCCTACCAAACAAACCTCTAGCCAAATCGCTCCCCTTTCAACGCCTAAAGATCGGCAAGCAACGCTTGCCGTAATTTACTGATTGCTCCCTCGCTCAGCCCAGCAAACGCAACAAGATAATCGTCAACCGAGCCAAAATCGCACACAGATGTTCAATGGATGCACCCAGGAACTCGACCCGAACATCATCCAGGATCGGAGCAGCTTGCATCGCCCGAGCGGGAACGTCCTCGGGGAAGATAGGTCGCGGCGCAGTCTCGCCCCATCCGGTCAACCTTCGTTTTTCTGAGAGACTTTCTGAACCTCGGACCTAAAAATCGTCGTTTCCGATGATGGCAAACGAGGGGGACAGCCGCACACTGTTCGAAGGGAACCAACCAATGATGATGCGGGACACTCGACTCTCCACAGCATCGTAACTACGGGGTCCAGAAGCGGACCAATATCTGAATTGATACCTCTTGTTCCTAGTTGTAGCGAGGGGAGCTGTTTTGCTTATGTGGATAAGGAGGGGGGATGGAGCGCGAGTCCATGGAGTTTGACGTACTGATCGTGGGTGCAGGCCCGGCCGGATTGGCGGCAGCGATCCGTTTGAAGCAGCTCGCCGCTGAAACCAATCGCGAAGTTTCGGTATGTCTGATCGAAAAAGGAGCAGAGATTGGCGCCCACGTTTTATCCGGAGCGGTGATGGATCCGCGTGCGCTCACCGAACTCTTTCACGACTGGAAAGAGCGCGGCGCGCCGCTTAAGACCCCGGTCACCGAGGACAGACTGATCCTCCTCAACGAAACCGGCGGACGCATGATCCCACATAGCCTGTTACCAGACTGTTTCATCAATCACGGCAACTATATTGTGCGTCTTGGAAACGTCGCCAAATGGCTCGGTGAACAGGCTGAGGCACTGGGTGTGGATATCTATCCTGGCTTCGCCGGTGCCGAGTTACTTTACGATGATTCGGGGGCGGTGAAAGGAGTCGCTACTGGCGACATGGGCCTCACCCGCGAAGGCGAGCCTGGCCCCAACCACCAGCTCGGTATAGACCTGCACGCCAAGTATACGCTGCTAGCCGAGGGCTGCCGTGGTCACCTAGGCAAGCAACTTGAAGACAAATACAACTTGCGCGACGGTGTCGATCCGCAGACCTACGGAATCGGCATCAAGGAGCTATGGGAGGTACCGGCCGAGAATCACCACCCTGGTCTGGTGGTACATACCGCCGGCTGGCCAATGAACAGTGCCACCTACGGTGGCGGCTTCGTCTATCACTTGGAAGACAACCTAGTCTCGGTCGGCTACGTGGTTGGACTCAACTACACCAATCCCCACCTATCGCCGTTCGAGGAGTTCCAACGCTATAAGACGCACCCCGAGATACGTACGTACCTCGAAGGCGGTAAGCGCCTAGCCTATGGAGCCCGCGCCATCACCGCAGGCGGCTTGCAGAGCCAACCCCGGCTGGTCTTCCCCGGCGGCGCGCTGATCGGCGACGATGCCGGTTTCCTCAACGCCGCGCGGATCAAAGGTAGCCACGCCGCAATCAAATCCGGCATGCTCGCCGCCGAGGCCGCCTTCGAGGCTCTCGCCGCCGAGCGCCAACGAGACACACTCACGACCTTCCCGTCCGCTTTTCGGGAGTCTTGGTTGTACGCGGAACTGCACAAAACGCGCAACTTCAAACCCTACATGAAGCGCGGTCTATGGCTGGGGTCTTTGCTCTTCGGCATCGACCAAAAACTCTTCGGCGGTAAAACACCGTGGACCCTGCACAACACCGCCGATCACGACAAACTCAAACCGGCTGCCGACTGTCCGAAGATTGACTACCCGAAGCCGGACGGCAAACTCAGCTTCGACCGCCTTTCTTCGGTGTTCCTGTCGAACACCAACCACGAGGAAAAACAACCCTGTCATCTTGCGCTAAAGAATACCTCCGTACCGATCACAGTGAACTTGGCAATCTATGACGCACCCGAACAGCGTTACTGCCCGGCCGGTGTGTATGAGATCGTCCGGGACGGTGAAGCCGGCGTCCCCCGGCTACAGATCAACTCGCAGAACTGTGTGCACTGTAAGACCTGCGACATCAAGGATCCGACCCAGAACATCGACTGGATGACACCCCAGGGTGGCGAAGGACCGATCTACCAAGGCATGTGACAGCTTCACCTGCGTCTAACAGATACGCACGGCTAGGATCAATGCATGCTGCTCGATGTCCAGGCTCCGAGACCACTCTTCTCATTAGAACTTAAAATTCGGTGTTCATAATGACCATTCGAGCACATACCCAAAGCGTTGTTATCGCCGTCAAATTGTTTATTGGCGGCCAGTTGATTGATCCACCACCTGTCAGTGGCGCGACGTAGTCAATCCGGCGACTCAGGACGTACTGACACGCGTACTTTCGCCACTACGAGGAAATGAACTTCTACACCCAGTCCAACACCATCAAGCAATGCTGGTTCGATGAAAGCGAAGTTGGTGGCTCGGTAAAAACCACCATCACCTTGAAATGATCAAATCGAGTTGGCGCCGTTGCGTCAGCTCTTAGCAGGAGGAATTACAATGGAATATGAAAGCCTATTGCTCGACGTTCAAGGAAGAGTTGGAGTCATAACTCTCAATCGTCCCAAGGCGCTCAACGCTCTAAACGAACAGTTGATCTGCAAGCTGAATCAAGCGCTGGATCACTTGGAAAAAGATCCAAGCATTGGCTGCATCGTCATCACTGGTTCGGCGAAAGCTTTCGCCGCCGGCGCGGACATCAAGGAAATGGCCGAGCTGGCCTTTCCGCAGATCTACCTGGACGACTTCTTCGCCACCGCCGACCGTATCGCCAATCGCCGCAAACCGATCATAGCCGCGGTGGCCGGCTACGCCCTAGGCGGCGGGTGCGAGTTAGCACTGATGTGCGACTTCATCTACGCCGCCGACAACGCTCGTTTCGGCTTGCCGGAAATCAACCTCGGAGTGCTACCAGCCCTTGGTGGCACCCAACGCCTGACTCGAGCAATAGGCAAAACTAAAGCCATGGAAATGTGCCTGACCGGGCGCCAAATGGACGCTCAAGAAGCCGAACGCACCGGTTTAGTGGCGCGCGTCCTGCCGCTGGACAGCCTATTGGAGGAAACTCTCAAGGTCGCTCATAGCATCGCCGCGAAATCCCTACCGGCCACCATGTTGGTCAAGGAGTGTGTCAACCGCGCCTTCGAGGTTAGCCTCGGCGAGGGTCTGCGCTTCGAGCGTCGTGTGTTCCACGCGTTGTTCGCCACCGTCGACCAGAAGGAAGGAATGACCGCGTTCCTCGAAAAACGCCCCGCACATTTCCAGAATCGCTAAGCCCCTTTAAAGACAAGCTCAAAAGGTATCCATCATGCACATCGGCTTTCTCGGTCTCGGCAACAAGGGTGGCCATGTGATCCAAAATCTGCTCAAAGCAGGGCCTGCGCTGACGGCCGTCGATCTAGGCGTTTTCCTACGCGTGAACGCCGGAGTTATGATCGGCATCGTCGATGCATCCAGTGGCCTCGGCTGGAGTTTGGATACCTACACTCCCTTCCCTAGCGCACTGGAAAACGTGCCGAGAATCGATCGTTATGGCGGGGGTTTTGACTTCGACGCAATGCTCACGGATCTTGGCCTTACGGCTGAAGGGGCGAAACATGCATATCGATCGCTAATATTCGGCACCCCCGTGCAACATCGTTATAAAACCTTCAGCCAGAACGAGCACAGAGGGCTGGCCTTCTCCACCCACATAAACCTTTATCCCAAGAAAGAAGCATCAGCATGAGTGATGCCGACCTATGCGTTCTGACGGCAGTACGCAACCGTATTGGGCACCTGACACTCAACCGTCCGGGCAGATTGAACACTCTAACCTTGTCAATGGTTCGTGCTCTCTGGAAACAGTTGCAAGCTTGGGAGGACGATCCAGAAATTCTCGTCGTAGTTCTGCGCGCCAGTGGAGAAAAGTCATTTTGTGCTGGCGGAGATATCCGCTCTCTCTACGATAGCTACATTACTGGTAATAACCTACACACCATATTCTTCGAAGAAGAGTACACCCTCGATCACTATATCCATGGCTATAGCAAGCCCATCCTGGCATTGATGGACGGCTTCGTTCTCGGCGGTGGTATGGGACTGGTTCAGGGTGCGTCACTGCGAGTAATCACCGAGCGCGTCAAGATGGGTATGCCAGAAGTCAGTATCGGTTATTTCCCTGATGTTGGCGGGAGCTACTTTCTCTCGCGATTACCTGGCGAACTAGGGCTGTACCTGGGCGTTACCGGTGCTCAGGTTAGGGCTGCTGATGCGCTTTATGCGCGTTTGGCCGACTGGTGTTTACCCAGTAATCTGCTCGCGGAGTTTGACCGCCGACTCGACAACATGGTCTGGGCTACACCTCCCCTGGAAGCCTTGTGCACCCTCCTCGCCACAGTGGCTGCTAACAAAATACCAGGGGCGGAGCTCAAAGCTTTTCGCCATGTAATTGATGAGTACTTTTCTATTCCGGATCTGCAATCCATTCGTGAAGCCCTACTGACAGAAACCCGCCCTGAGTTTCAGGACTGGGCCGAGGAAACCGTCAAGCTGCTAGATAGTCGCTCGCCGCTCGCCATGAGCGTCACGCTAGAGTTACTACGCTACGGCCGAACACTGTCTCTTGTCGATTGTTTCAAGTTGGAACTGCACCTCAATCACCAGTGGTTCGCCAAGGGCGACGTCATGGAAGGCGTGCGTGCACTGATCATCGACAAGGACAAAAAACCAAACTGGAGTCCGCCGTCTCTTGCGCAGGTCAGTACCGGGCAGGCACGCAATTTTTTTAGCGGTTTCCAGCCGCCTAACGGTAAAGCCAGATCTCGGTCTGATTAGTGACATTCTTGGAGATCGGCGATCTTCGTGTTTGCTCTACATGTGCCACTCAACTATTTGTTACTATCCGACTACAGTCAGCTTTGCCTCAGAAAGGAAAATCCATTTGGCAAAACAGAAGACAAAATTCAGGGACAGTCACCGCACGGAAGCCCAGGTCAACAGATAATCACCCAGAAACGTACCTAGCGGGACGTCCTCCCCATGAGACGAGGCCCCCTATGTACGCATCTCTTAGCTGCAACCCGTTAGAAAAAGTGTTTTATCGCCCGATCGATGCCGCCATACGTTGGTGCAATCTTATGGCTCATGAAACTCAAATTCTTAAGTCCGCCTGGCATGGTTCATCACCGCTATCAGCAACCTTTCCCCAATGGCCATGTCTTCATGTCAATACCGAAAAAATCTTCGATGCAGTCCACAATGGAGAATTACCTTACGGGTGCCTCGGTGTATCTGTTTCCATAGGAACACCCGTCGATGGCGACCAACTAACTGTCCGTCACTCTGATCTTAAAATATGGATGTCTCGCTACTATCCTGACCAAAACCCAGCGTTCCTTTTCGGAGGACTCTCCACCCAACGAGAAAATATCAGCATTGGCAGTTATTTGGCACTTCAAGCCGACCGGGATGCATTACAGCTACAGGTCAGAAGTACTGAGCTCGCTTACCAGGCATTGCTTGAAAAGCTGCATGCAATAGGGCTGGAACGAGAAAACGTAGACCAATTGCTCAAGACCAACAGCATAGTCAGCAACCGTAGCGAAACTGTTTACCTCCACATTATTGGTGCAATGATCAGTCTTTTCCTAGACCACTCTCCCTCGGGGAAGCCTCATTCAGTTTTCCGATCCCAAGCCGCCATTGTCGACGCCCTGACTGCTCATTTTAATAATCTATCTGGCATTTCAAAGCGCACTCTGGACGAGAAGTTTGCGGCCGCGAAACGCAGCCTCGCTAAGAGCTGAATCACATTGCACTGCAATCGCCCCGATTGCGGTGCAATGCATCCCTCTCGTTTCTGCTATTCAATTCAGGTCACTTCCCACTACGCGCCAATCGGCGCCAGGAGTGACCAGCATGTCCAGCCAATCCTTACCCATCGTTGAAGCACCTCAACTGCAGGTAGAACGTCACATCATGCGGCGTGACGAGGTGGAGCGTAAAACCGGCTTCAAGCGTGCGCACATTTACAACCTGATGAAGGAAGGGAAATTTCCTCAGGCTAAACGCATTGGATTGCGCGCTGTGGGCTGGGACTCGCTGGAAATCGAGCGGTGGGTCAGCGAGCGCTTGGCGCAGCAGGGTTGACGTTATGCGTGTGGTATCGGTGGTTTCCACCAAAGGTGGCGTGGGCAAAACAACGGTGGCCGCGAATCTCGGCGGTCTTCTGGCAGATGCGGGTCT
>LNAP01002553.1_pt1 | contig 18103 bp, 14 predicted proteins | sample 602601 | NCBI WGS metagenome assembly LNAP01 (sample SAMN02440304, study PRJNA202911) | soil metagenome | biome: Subtropical and temperate rainforests or woodlands; isolation source: soil samples (1 kg each in a 20% v/v slurry with milli Q water) were... ...
CGTATTATCCGCGCTATCGCTGCCGAAATGCAGTCACTGGAATTTCATGAACAAGACGCTGATTATTGCCGAGAAACCCTCGGTTGCTTTAGACATTTCTCGCGCCCTTGGCGGGTTTACGCGCGAAGGCGATTACTTTGAAAGCGAGCAATTTGTGCTGGCTTCAAGCATTGGGCATTTGCTCAGTCTGGTCGCGCCCAACGATCCCGTGCGCGGCAAATGGAGCTTTGCCCATCTACCGGTCATCCCGCCGCAGTTCGAGCTTAGCCCAACCGACAAACGATCGACCGAGCGTCTGAAGCTTTTGGTCAAACTATTAAAGCGTAAAGATGTCAGCGACATCATCAACGCCTGCGATGCAGGCCGTGAAGGCGAACTCATCTTCCGCTACATTGTTCAGCATTCCGGTGTAAAAAAGCCAATACAACGGCTCTGGCTGCGCTCTATGACGCAAGCAGCCATACGCGAGGCCTTTGCCACACTTCGTACGGACGACGACCTGAAGCCCCTGGAAGCGGCCGCACGGTCTCGTGCCGAAGCCGACTGGCTGGTCGGAATTAACGGCACCCGCGCCATGACGGCGTTCAACAGCAAAGACGGCGGTTTTTTCAAAACTCCGGTCGGACGTGTACAAACGCCTACGCTGGCCATTGTGGCCGAGCGTGAAGAACGCATCCGCAAGTTTGTATCGCGCGATTACTGGGAAGTACATGCCACCTTTGTGGCGGCGGCCGGCTTTTATACCGGGCGCTGGTTCGACCCCAAATTTGCCAAAACCGAAGATCCGGAACAACGCGACTCACGGCTGTGGTCAAAAACAGCAGCGCAAACCATTGTCATGGCGTGTCGCGATCAGCCTGGCAAGGTCAGTGAAGAGTCCAAACCTTCCACCCAGATGTCCCCGGCGCTGTTTGACCTGACCTCGCTGCAGCGCGAAGCCAACTCTCGTTTCGGCTTTTCGGCCAAAACCACATTGTCGCTGGCGCAAACGCTGTACGAACGCCACAAGGCGTTGACTTACCCCCGTACCGACTCACGCTACCTGCCTGAAGACTACCTGCAAACCGTCAAAGACACCATGCAAGCCCTGTCGGAAGGGGGCTCGTCCGCAGCGGCCAGCACCAGGCCGTTTGCCGCGCAAGTATGTAAAGAAAACTGGGTCAAGAAAAACCGGCGCATCTTCGACGACAAAAAGGTTTCAGATCACTTTGCCATCATTCCCACCCTGCAAATTCCTCGCGACCTGAGCGAAGCCGAAGGTAAAATTTACGAACTCGTAACACGCCGTTTTTTAGCTGTGTTTTTCCCTTCCGCCGAATTTCGCCTGACCACCCGCATTACCGAAGTATCCGGCCATCAGTTCAAAACCGAGGGTAAAGTACTGGTGTCGCCGGGCTGGCTGGCCATCTACGGACGCGAAGCGCAAGGAGACGACACCAATCTGGTGGCCGTCGCCGATGGCGAAACAGTCAAAACCGACGAAATCGATGCCAAAGGACTTGTCACCAAACCGCCAGCCCGGTTTAACGAAGCAACCCTGCTCTCCGCCATGGAAGGGGCAGGCAAGCTGGTCGACGACGAGGCGCTGCGCGAGGCCATGTCTGAGCGGGGGCTGGGCACTCCGGCCACGCGCGCCTCGATTATCGAAGGGCTGCTCAACGAAGGTTATTTGCGCCGCGAAGGCCGCGAGCTTGTACCCAGCGCCAAAACGCGCCAGCTCATGACCTTGCTCTCAGGCCTGGGAGTCAATGAACTGACCTCGCCCGAGCTCACAGGCGAATGGGAACACCGTCTTAAACAGATAGAGCAGCGTCAACTGGACCGCGACGAATTCATGCGCGAAATTGCGCAAATGACACAAGTTATCGTCAAGCGTGCCAAAGAGTACGAGCGCGACACGGTGCCGGGCGACTATGCCACACTGACCACGCCCTGCCCCAAATGCGGAAGCGTCGTTAAAGAAAACTATCGTCGCTATGCCTGCACCAGCTGCGATTTTTCAATCGGCAAACATCCCGGCGGACGCACCTTCGAAATTCCGGAAGTCGAACAACTGCTTAAAGAGCGCACCCTGGGCCCGCTACCAGGCTTTATCAGCAAAATGGGCCGGCCTTTTGCCGCCCTATTACGCATTACCGACGAGTACAAACTTGAGTTCGACTTTGGCCAGAATGATAAGGACGACGCCGAGCCGGTTGATTTCTCGGGTCAAACCTCGTTAGGCGCCTGTCCCAAATGCGGAAGCGCCGTATATGAGCACGGCATGAATTACGTGTGCGAGAAGTCCGTCGGCCCTGAAAAGAGCTGCGATTTCCGTTCCGGAAAAATGATCTTGCAGCAGGAAATAAGCCCTGCACAAATCACCAAGCTGCTGACTGAGGGCAAAACCGACTTGCTCGACGGATTTGTATCAAGCCGCACGAACCGAAAATTCAAGGCATTTCTGGTCAAGCAAGCTACCGGCAAAATAGGCTTCGAATTTGAGCCTCGTGCCGAAAAACCCGGTAAAAAAACGGCGGCTAAAACCGCAACTAAAACAGCGACAAAGACTCCTGCTAAAACGGCCGCCAAGACTGCGGCAAAAACCGCAGGCAAGACTGCCGCTAAAAAGGCCACCAAAGCCGTCAGCAAAACAGCTGTAAAAAAGGCGACTAAAACAGCCGCCAAAAAGGTTGCCAAAAAAACAGCGGATGTCGACAACGATCCGCCGTTTTAGGCAATTTTTAGTTTAAGGGAACAACTAATGGGGCGTTAATCGCGAAGGCTGGCAAACCGCTAAGTTACCGCCCCATTTCCCGGTTTTGGACTGCCCATGGGCTGATCGTGCTGATCCCAGCCTAGTGTAGCCCCCCGGGCAAAGGCGGCATACACCGCCTCGCTACGATTGTTTACATCAAGCCGCTGATACAAGGTCTCTGTATGAGCCTTGGCGGTAGAAACTGAAATATTTAAATGCCGGCTTACCGTCTTGATAGGATAGCCGCGCGCCAAAAGTACTAATACTTCGTACTGGCGAGGTGTAATACGCAACATCTCGGCCTCGGTAACAGCCACAGAGGGGTCTGTTCCGGCCTTGTGAGTCGTACGCTGCAGGCGCTCGCGTGGAAGGCCTGGACGCACTCCATCCAGGGACCGGGCGCCATCCCCGGGCGAGCTCAATGGAGCAGACAAAGTCTGCGGGATGATCGAGGCCGGATATTCGGGCCCGATACCACTGCGCGAAAGCGGCAGTGGAAAGCATTCGCCCCCTGCCAGCACCAGGCGGATCGAGGCCATCAGCAAATCGGAGGGCGCACTTTCGTGAACGTAACCTGCCAAAATCGGACGCAACCTGGGTAAGGAATGCGGTACGGAATTAGTGGCCGATACAAGCAGCATATGTCTGGGTGCGTACACAAGCTTTGTGGCATGTGTGAGCTCGAAAAGATCTTCGTAGGAGTGTACGTACAACAGGGCGAGGTCGGGACTGAAACTGGCGGGAGTTTGCTGGAACAAGCCCGCGTAGTCGACCCCCTCGAGCTTGAAGGAAGGCTCTTCGCTGGCAAGAAGCTGCAAAATACCCTGGCGACGTTGCTCGTCGGGCTCGATTACAACAACTACAGTCATAGTCACCCTTCTTTAGAGTAACGCCCATTTTATTGCGTCAGCGTGCATTGGACGCCGGCAAGGCAAAAAGGACGTAGGGGTTTACTACGTGGGGAGCGGCCTCATAGCGGCTGCACAAAAATCCCATGCCCCAGTTCTGACGCGGATTCTTTTTAACTGTGCACCTGATACCAACTGATATATTAAACACAACGCAGAGCTAACTTGCAATAAGTTATTTCCATCACAGCCGCGATGCGAACAAATAGCCTGTATCCCGGCCGGGTGGCGTCAACTATGGCGCGAGGCGAGTGCCTAATAAAACCCCGCTCTCAGGAGCCGACCAGTGCTGATGATGCCTCTGTAATGAGGTCTTATTTGGCTTTTCCAGGCTTCTTGATTGAGGCCAGCCACGAGAGCGGGTATGAAGTTTAAAACAAACACATTCAACGTTGTATTGTTTCTGCAGGCACAGGGCAAATCGAATGAGTTACACCTGTCACCGTCTTTTAACTTATTGCAACGTCGATGTGACACATAGTAATGCTTGCGGCCCATAAGCTACATGCGCCAAACGGCTTACACCATTGCCCAGCAGACGACCTAAGTCATCAGGCCCATGCAGGCTAAATACCCCAGCCATTTGTGTTGCCCTGGAATTAGTCTTCGACGTACCAGGTGTCTTCCGACAACATAACCTGCTGATGCCCGTATCCTGCGGGCATCATTGGAAAACAGTTTTCCTGAGCCAGCACCACCACGTCCAGAAAGAACGGTCCGTCATACGCCAGGCACTGCGCCAGGGCGGCATCAAGCTGCGCCGGGCTTTCGACCCGGGCGGCTCCCCAGCCAAAAGCTTTGGCCAGCGCCACAAAATCGGGAATAGACGCGTTATAGCTATGACTGTAGCGGCCTTCGTGTATTAATTCTTGCCATTGACGCACCATGCCCATGTGTCCGTTATTGCAAAGCACCACCTTAACAGGAGCGTTATGTTGTGTAGCAGTAGCCAGCTCCTGGATATTCATCAGGACCGAAGCATCGCCGCTGACGCAAACAACCAACTTGCCGGGATGAGCTATTTGAGCGCCAATGGCGGCGGGCAGGCCGTAACCCATAGTGCCGGCGCCGCCAGAGGTCAGCCAGCGATTGGGGCGGTTGAATTTCAGGTATTGCGCGGCCCACATTTGGTGCTGGCCCACGTCGGTAGAAACAACGGCGTCGACATCAGCCAGGGCCAGGTTCAATTGCTGCATTAAATGCTGCGGCAGAATGTGTTCGGCCGCCGGCGTGACCTTTAAACATTCTTGTGCGCGCCATACACCAATGCGTTGCCACCAGGCATCCAGGCGATTAGCCGCCAGTTCGATTTGAGCCAGCTCTTTACGCAAGGCACGCAAAAGCGGATAGCAGTCCCCAACCATCGCCACATCGGCGCGCACGACCTTATTAATGGAGGCCGGATCGATGTCAAGATGAATTTTGCTGGCGTGAGGGCAAAAATCGGACAGCCGGCCGGTTATACGGTCATCAAAACGTGCACCAACGCAAACGATCAGGTCGGCATGATGCATGGCCAGATTCGCCTCGAGCGTCCCGTGCATGCCCAGCATGCCCACAAACAATGAATCATCGGCGGGAAAGGCCCCTAGCCCCATCAGGGTCAATGTACAAGGCGCGCCCATTTCCTGGACCAGACTGGTGAATGCATGACAAGCGTCGATGCCCGAATTGATGAGGCCGCCGCCGCCATAAAAAACCGGGCGCCTGGCGTTGGCGATCAGTGCCGCCGCGCGCTTCACAGCGGCCTCGGCCGCCGGCGTGGCAGTTTCTATGCCTTCGACAACCGCTGCCGGTTCGGTTGCAACCGCATCAGCGGGCACCAGACCTATTTGAATGTCTTTGGGCACATCAAGCAGCACCGGCCCCGGACGCCCCTGTGTGGTCAAGTGATACGCCTTGGCCACAATGGACGCCATGTCCTGGGTGCGGCGAACTTGTGCATTCCATTTAGTAACGGGGCGCGAAATGCCAATGGCATCGCACTCTTGAAATGCATCAGTGCCAATTGCACTGGTCGCTACCTGACCGCTAATGCACAAAATCGGGATGGAATCGCTTAACGCATCCAGCAAGCCCGACGTGGTGTTGGCCATGCCCGGCCCAGAGGTGACGAGCACCACGCCCGGCTTGCCGGTTGAGCGCGCATAACCTTCAGCGGCATGTACCGCGCCCTGCTCGTGACGCACTAGTATGTGACGAATTCGCGGTTCGGAGTAAAGGGCGTCGTAGAGCGGTAAAACCGCACCGCCCGGGTAACCGAAAACTGTATCGACACCAAGGGCGATCAATGTTTGCAGGAGTGTTTCGGCGCCATTAAGGCCATGGCTTTGGACAGGAGTATTCACGAGATTACGCTTTTGTATAAGATGTATATTGCAATATATTATGCCGGTTCACGCCTTGGCGTCCCGCCTGCGTCTTACCATATTGGCAAACTGCCAAATCGTAAATTTACGCCCGCTTACTTCGCTAAAATATTCTTTATGACTGAACCTATTTTGTCCTGGCATATTGTCAAAAAATCTTCGTTGCACGGAAACGGCGTTTTCGCCGCATACGATATTCCCGCTGGAACTCGGATTATCGAATACGTTGGCAAACGTATCACTCCCGAACGGGCCGACGAACTGCATCCCGTTAATCCAGACGATCCGTTCCATACGTTTTTCTTCGCCATCAGCTCAGGTAAAGTCATTGACGGCGGCAACAAGGGTAATGATGCGCGCTGGATCAATCACTCTTGCGGACCGAACTGCGAGGCCCAGGAAAATGCCAGCGGAAAACGCGTGCATATTGTTGCTTTACGCGACATCGAAGCAGGCGAAGAACTATTTTATGACTATGGCCTGGTCATGGAAGGCAAAATAACCAAGAAGCTGCAGCGCGAATATCGGTGCCTGTGCGGCTCGTCCAATTGCCGAGGCACGATGCTGGCCTTGCCCAAGAAAAAAGCCAAGACCGCCAAGACCACTCAGCCCGCTAAGGTCGCCGCTTAACTGGTGAAAGCAGGAAGGTCTCGCATCTGGCGCAGGCAATCGTGCGCCGTCCCCACCACAACGCGTGTGCTGCAGGCAATCATTAAGTTCAAGTTCATTCCGAAGTCCTCTACGGTATAACCTTGCGCATCGGTAAAGTCGCGCACCGGAGAAGCTGGATTAAGCGCTACCTGCTGGACTAACGAACCCGCCTGGGCGGTATACACCCAGACAGGCTTGTTCAAGGCTACCGCGTAGCCAACCTCGAATACGGTGCCGGAGTCGGGCTCGGCCCCGCGAAACGGATTTAAATTCGCCATGACCGCATGAGCTTGCTGAATCAGGCCGATGTTGGCCCGGTATATCCAGTGCGCCAGATCCGCTCCCGCCAAATCGCGCGGCGCGGCATTATCCAGCGGAAACAATCCTTCAAACCCGTGTTCGCGGCAGGCATTTTTTAAAAACTTGCCATATTCCAGGGCGTCGGGCCGAAAAACGTCGAAACCAGCCAGATAAATTTTTTTCATTATTTAAACGCGGTCTCGATAAAACTTCTCAATTTACGCGAGTGCAGGCGCTCAAGCGGCATTTCGCGCAAGCGTTCAAGCGCCCGGATGCCAATATGCAGATGCTGCCCAACCTGCTTGCGATAAAAATCACTGGCCATGCCTGGCAGCTTCAGTTCGCCATGCAGGGGCTTATCGGACACACACAGCAAAGTGCCATAAGGCACGCGAAACCGGAAACCGTTGGCGGCAATGGTGGCCGACTCCATATCCAGGGCAATCGCCCGCGACTGCGACAGCCGCTGGACGGGCTCGTGGTGGTCGCGCAGTTCCCAATTGCGGTTATCAATGGTGGCCACTGTGCCGGTACGCATGATTTTTTTCAATTCCCAGCCCGACAATCCTGCGACTTCGGCCACGGCTTGCTCAAGGGCGATCTGAACTTCAGCCAAAGGAGGAACCGGCACCCAAAGCGGCAAATCAGCATCCAGAACATGATCCTGGCGGACATAGCCATGGGCCAGCACATAATCGCCCAGACGCTGCGTAGTGCGCAGCCCGGCGCAATGGCCCAGCATCAGCCAGGCAGAGGGACGCAGCACAGCCACGTGATCGGTAATGGTTTTGGCGTTGGATGGCCCGATGCCTATGTTGATAAGCGTAATGCCCGTATGATTTTCACGCACCAGATGATACGAGGGCATTTGCGGCAAACGCGCCAACGGAGAGCCGCTGGGCTGGGCGTCGGACCCGCGCTCGGTAATAATATTGCCTGGTTCCACCAACGCCGTATAGCCGCCTTCACCTTGCGCCAGGGTTTCTCGCGCCCACTGGCAAAACTCGTCGATGTAGAACTGATAGTTGGTAAAAAGAACAAAATTCTGAAAATGCTCGGGAGCCGTAGCCGTGTAATGCTGCAAACGATGCAAAGAGTAATCAACCCGCGGCGCGGTAAAGGGCGCCAGCGGCAACGGTTCGCCGCGGCGCCCCTGCCACGTACCATTAACGATGGCGTCATCAGTTACCACCAGGTCGGGCACATCAAAGTGGTCACGCAGCGCATGGCCTATGGTTTCGGTATAAACGGCTTCAACATACTGGCCACCGGCAAAAGCAAAGTGCAAGGGAATCGGCACATCGGACTCCCCGATTTCAACCGCGACCCCATGGTTTTTAATCAGCAAACTGATTTGTTCGCGCAGGTATTCCGCATACAGCTGCGGCTGCGTGACGGTAGTCATATACGTGCCGGGCTCAACCACATGTCCGTATGACAAGCGGCTGTCGACCTCTTGGTAGGTACTGACCTTGATGCGTATGGCCGGATAATAAGCCCGCACCCGCTGCTCATATGAAAACTTTCCCTGAGCGAAATCGGCGAAACCCTCGCGTATAAACGCGGTATTGCGGGCGTAAATTTCAATCAGCCGCTCCAAGGCCGCTTGTGCGTCCTTGAACCCTACAAACGGAATCAGCTTGGGTAAAGCTGTTGGCCCTTCGAAACCAGTAGACTCATACATGCATGCACCACCAGACAAAAATTAAATTGTAAAAACATACTATGACAGCAAATCGCTCTACCGGTACCCAGTCCTGACTTTTTGTTTTACTTCCGTTTCCAAATCGATTGTGAACACGAAGGCGAAGCGCAGACAGTACATTTGTACGGCAAGTGAAGCCGACACCGTTCACGATTGATTTGGAAATGGAATAATGATGCCGGGTCTTCAATACACACAACAAGCACAGGAACCATGAGCGCAATCATCAATGCCGTCGTACCATTATTTGGTTTAATCGTACTGGGCTATATTAGCGCTCGAAAGCGGATTCTTGGTCCTGCCGCGGTCGACAGCCTTAATAAATTCGTTGTCTGGCTAGCCTTGCCCGCCCTGCTGTTCCAGGCCATGTCGCAAATCACCTGGGAACAAGTCAACCAGGCCGGTTATGTCATGGCCTCTGCCCTGGCCATCGCCCTTGTGTTTGGCGCCTCGTACCTGCTTGATCGAAAACGGCAGGGGCGGCTGGCAGACACCAGCATCGAAGGTCTGGCCAGCGCTTACTCGAACTCCGGTTTTATGGGCATTCCGCTATGCCTTATGTTATTTGGCGAGGCCAGCCTGCCAGCCGCAATTATCGGCACACTGCTTACCGCATGTGTACTTTTTGCTTTTGCCATTATCCTGATAGAAATCGACCTGCAAGGCTCACGCAGCGTGCGGCGCACCAGCCAAAAAGTAGCACGTTCCCTGTTGCGCAATCCCTTGGTTGCGGCCCCCGTTGCCGGCGCTATTGTTGCGAGCCTGGAAATTCCGCTGCCATCGTCAATAGTGCAACTTACGACCTTGCTGGGCGCATCAGCCAGCCCCTGCGCGCTGGTCACAATAGGCCTATTCCTGGCTCAGGGCCAGCCCACAGAAAATCGCGCTGCGGTGTGGCGGATTGTGTCGCTCAAGATGCTGTTGCACCCACTGATAGCGTGGGTTTTAGTACGCTGGGTATTTGAAATGCCTTTACTGTGGGCCAACGTGGCAATATTGCTGGCCGCCCTTCCCATAGGCACCGGGCCATTCATGCTGGCCAAGTTGTATGACCGCGAACCCGCCGTAACATCGCGTGCCATTTTAATTTCAACCGTGTTATCCGTAATAACCATTTCACTGTTAACGGCACTACTGGACACGTCCGGAGGCCCTGTCTGATTAATTCATCCACTCAATTTCGGCTTCTGGGCATGCTGAAAAAATCGCCACAAACTTCGTACACAACTTATACTAACCAAGTCTGTAATTCTGGACGAACTCCTGTACTAATTCCATTTCCAAATCAATAGGGAACACGAAGGCGAAGCGCAAACAGTACCGTTGTACGGCAAGCTAAACCGACACCGTTCACAGTTGATTCAGCAGTGGGATAACACGTTGTATTTATTCTGTTCACAAACACAAGGAAATACTACTATGGCCGGCTGGTTCGAACTAAATCAAGCAAAAAACGGGCAGTACTACTTTTCACTTAAGGCGGGTAACGCTCAAACTATTTTATCCAGTGAAATGTACGTTACCCGCGCCGCTGCCGAAAACGGCATTGTCTCGGTACAAAAAAATGCAGCCCAGGCTGAACGCTACGCTAAAGCCACAGCCAGCAACGGAAAATTCTATTTCAACCTTAAAGCCGCTAATCACCAGATTATTGGCAACAGCCAAATGTATGCCGATGAAGCCTCGCGCGACAAAGGCATTGCTTCAGTTCAAGCCAACGGCACTACTACCGAACTCAAAAACCTGATCACAGCGTAAGCGCAAACAATACGCCGGGACCAGTTGATCTAGAACTCTAGACCAGCTGGTCCATGAACGACGCCAGGGCAATGTCGCGCTCGGTGATGCCTTTGGCGTCGTGCGTGGTCAGGGTCACGCTAACGCGGTTATAAACATTGCTCCACTCGGGATGGTGATCCAGTTTTTCCGCCTGCATGGCTGCGCGCGCCATGAACCCGAATGCCTCGTTAAAATTTTTAAACATATAAGTTTTGTGAATTGCATCGCGGGACTCGACCGCCGACCAGCCTTCAAGCAACAGCAAGGCCGAAGGGGCCCCAATAAGTTTAAGCTGAGCCTTCATGATGCCTACTCCTTATAAGAAACAATATGGCGAACAAAATACCGGTCAACCACCGGCCACGGCGTATTTTATAAGCCAAATATTTAACATTGGGTAGTGTTGAGTACTTATACAGTACAGTACATAATAGGCACGCAAGAGGCCGCTGCGCCCTTCATTTGTCGGCGGGCCGGTACTAACACGTTAATTACAGTCTACTCGCTTCAAGATGTCACGCCCATGCCATAACTGGTGTTTATGTAGCGGGCGTTACGTTACTTAAGCATTCCATATATCATCTTTGTCTAACTTTACAGAAGGACCTGCCATGACCGAAAGAACCCGATGCAAACGACTGCAAGTTGCCACCGTGCTGTACGACTTTATTGAGCAAGAAGCCTTGCCCGGTACCGGGGTGGCAGCCGACGCGTTCTGGTCGGGTGTTGACAAGCTTATATACGATATGACTCCAAAAAACCAAGAGTTGCTGGCCAAGCGTGATCGTCTTCAGGCCGAGCTCGACAATTGGTATCGTCAGAACCCGGGCCCCGTCAGCGACATGGACGCCTACAAAAATTTCCTGACGAAAATCGGATATTTGCAAGAGGTTCCTGATTCCGTCAAGGTCAATACGCACAATATCGACATCGAGTTCACCCAACAGGCGGGGCCGCAGCTTGTGGTACCCATTACCAACGCGCGTTATGCTCTTAACGCGGCCAATGCGCGTTGGGGCAGCCTTTACGATGCACTGTATGGCACGGACGCCATTGCCGAAAGCGACGGCGCAACTCGCAGCGGCGGCTACAACCCCGTGCGGGGCAATAAAGTCATCGAATTCGCCCGCCGCTTTCTCGATCAAACTATTCCGTTGATCAATGCCTCTCATGCCGACGTGGCCGCCTATACGGTAGCCAATAGCGCGCTTGGCGCCACATTACAAGATGGATCAGCCTCGACGCTTGAGCAGCCCGGCCTGTTTCTCGGCCATCGTGGTGACGCAGCAGCTCCTGAAGCGCTTGTGTTCAAGCATAATGGCCTGCATTTCGAAATCCAGATCGACAAAGATCATCCCATCGGTCACCAAGACCATGCCGGCGTTAAAGATGTCCTGATGGAAGCAGCGCTAACCACCATCATGGACTGCGAAGACTCCATCGCCGCTGTCGATGCCGACGATAAGGTGCTTGCCTATCGCAACTGGCTAGGTCTGATGACCGGCGCTCTTACCGAAGAAGTCTCCAAGGGCGGAAAAACCTTTACGCGCGCATTAAATCCTGACCGCAGCTACATCGACGCCAACGGCGACACTCAAACGCTGGCGGCACGCTCGCTTATGCTTATCCGCAACGTGGGCCACCTGATGACCAATCCGGCCATTCTCGACGAACATGGCCACGAAACTCCCGAAGGCATTCTTGATGCAATCGTTACGTCGCTTATCGCCATGCACGACCTTGCACGCAAAGGCAATTCACGCGCAGGCTCAATTTATATCGTCAAACCGAAAATGCACGGACCTGACGAAGTCGCCTTTGCCAGCGAAATTTTTTCGCGTGTCGAGGCGCTTTTAGGACTGGCGCCCAATACCATCAAAATGGGCATCATGGACGAAGAGCGCCGCACAAGCGTCAATCTCAAAGCATGCATTGCCCAAGCCACCGAACGCGTCGCTTTTATCAATACCGGATTCCTCGACCGCACCGGCGACGAAATGCATACATCCATGGAAGCCGGCCCCATGGTGCGCAAGGGCGATATGAAACGCAGCGTGTGGATCGACGCGTATGAACGCAACAACGTACAGGTTGGCCTCGAGTGCGGCTTGCGCGGGCGCGCTCAGATTGGCAAAGGCATGTGGGCCATGCCCGACCTTATGGCCGATATGCTGGTTCAGAAAATCGGCCATTTAAAAGCAGGCGGCAATACAGCGTGGGTGCCCTCTCCCACCGCGGCCACGCTGCACGCGCTGCATTACCACCAGGTCGACGTTCAAGAAATACAGCACAGCATGGAGGGCCAGTCCCAGCCCCTACTTGATGGCATCCTGACCGTGCCGGTAGCCTCCGACACCAACTGGACCCCTCAGGAAATCCAGGAAGAGCTCGATAATAACGCCCAGGGTATCCTAGGCTATGTAGTGCGCTGGGTTGACCAGGGCATCGGCTGTTCCAAAGTGCCCGACATCCACGATATTGGCCTGATGGAAGACCGTGCGACTCTGCGCATTTCCAGCCAGCACATGGCCAACTGGCTGCGCCACAACATTGTCACCAAAGAGCAAATTACCGAAACCATGCAGCGCATGGCGGCGGTGGTCGACAAGCAAAATGCGGGTGATCCGGCTTACCGTCCCATGGCGCCCGGGTTTGAACAGTCCATAGCGTTTAAAGCGGCCTGCGATCTGGTATTCAAGGGCCTGGAGCAACCTAACGGGTATACCGAACCTTTGTTGCATCAGTGGCGTCAGGCTGTAAAGGCGCAGTAATCACCAGAGCCGGGGGCGTCCGGGCGGCGCCCCCCGTTTAAACCGCCGAAAAACGCCCCAGACTATGGCGTCGTAAAAAATTGTGGATGATCCGTACGGATTTGAGCCGCATAGGCTAACGTTTCCGACAAATGTGCGCGCAAGCTCTGCTGAGCCAGAGCAGGATCCCCTTGTTCAATGGCGGCGACAATCCGGCTATGGTCATTAAAAATACGGTTTAACTTGCCCACCACCGGCAAATGCAAACGCCGCAGCCGATCGATATGCCCGCTGCGGCTGCGTACGAGCCGCCAAAGGGCTTCTTTGCCGACCGCACTGTACATACTGCGATGGAAAGCCTCGTCGGCAAGGGTGAAGCCATCGAAGTCTTCGTTGTCGCACAAGACCGACTGCCGGCTCAATAACAACTTCAGCTCGGCAACCAATGCGGCGTCGTTTTTTATCGCCAGTTCTCGCACGATTTCAAGCTCAAGCGACAGCCGCAAGAAATGCGTTTCCTGAGCGAACTCAATATCAATCAAGCTTACGTTCGTAGCCGCTTGCGGAAACACATCAACCAGCCGCTCCTCGGCCAGCTTTAACAAGGCCTCTCGTACCGGGGTTTGACTAACACTGAATTGCGCGGAAAGCTGAACACGCGACAAGGGCGCACCGGGCAACATCTCTAGCGAGACGATCTTCTGCCTAAGCAGGTCGTACAACTGCGGCGCCGCGTAGCGGCTACGGTCCAATTCGTTAGACGAGCGCATAGTTAAACCATATCCAATACGTACTTGCCATAGAAACTAAGTACTGTTCTAATAATATACTAATATATTAGTATAAATGCATGCAGTAAACAGTACTTTCAACAATACTGCAACCACCGGAGGATGACATGAAGATTACAAAGCATATGGCCGCTATTTTAGCGGTAACGCTTGCAAGTCTTGGCGGTCAAGCGTACGGACAAGAAAAAACAGAAATAACCATTACCAAACAACCCAGTATTCTGTATTTACCAGCACTGGTCATGGAAAAGCAGGGGCTAATTGAAAAAAACGCCGCTAAAGATGGTATCAAAGACCTAAAAGTTACCTGGCGTACCTTTACAAGCGGCGGCGCCTCTACCGACGCCCTGCTTTCGGGCAATGTCCAGGTTGTTAACAGCGGGGTCGGCAATATGTTATTGCTGTGGGATCGTACCAAGGGCAAAGTAAAGGGCATTACGACCAATTCGGCATTACCCCTGACCCTGGTCAGCCGCAACCCGAAAATCAAGACGCTGAAAGACTTTGGTCCTAAAGATAAAATTGCGGTTCCCACAGTTCGGGTGTCAACTCAAGCCATTTTGCTGCAAATGGCTTGCGAAAAAGAATTCGGCAAAGAGAACTGGGCCAAGCTCGATACGAATACCGTGCAATTAGGTCACCCCGACGCGGCTGCCATGCTGGCCAATCCGAACGGCGAAATCACCACACACTTTGCCGCCCCCCCATACGACTACAAAGAACTTAAGACGGTTCCAGAAGCACATGTCGTCTTACGCTCCACCGATATCATCGACGGCGGCCTGTCGCAATCCACGTTGTTCACCACCACCGATTTCGCCCAGGCCAATCCCAAAATTATCAAAGCCCTGCTCGACTCATCGCAACAGGCCATCGACTTCATCAAGGCCAACCCCGAACAGGCAGTCGATATCTATCGCGAAATCAGCGGCGACAAAACCAGTGCCGCCGAAATACTCGATATGCTCAAAGGCCCCGGCATGATGGCCTTCCAAATGGCCCCGGCTGGTTCCATGAAGTTTGCTGAGCATATGCATAAGGTCGGCATTTTGAAAACGCTGCCCAAAAAATGGACCGACTACTTCTTGCCCGAGTCGGCGGCGCTGAATGGTAGTTAAGCATTAACCATCAGCACGTCTGGAGACAAAAAATGCCGTACTTATTGGAAGTGGACGCCGTTACTCTTCGGTATAAAACACCTGACAGCATCATTACCGCTACCAATAAGGTTAGCTTCAACGTCAGCAGCGGCGACCGTTTCGTACTGCTTGGCCCCTCGGGATGCGGCAAATCCACGCTGTTAAAAGCGGTAGGGGGTTATTTGACTCCAGACGAAGGCGAAATCCGTATCAAGGATAAAACCGTCAAGCGGCCCGGCGCGGACCGCATGATGGTTTTCCAGGAATTCGACCAGCTTTTACCCTGGAAAACCGTGCTCGAAAACGTCATGTTTCCTCTGCTGGTTGCACGCAAAATGACTAAAAAGGAAGCTGAAGAACGAGCCCGCGCGTATGTCGAAAAAGTTCACCTTACGCAGTTTGCCGATAGCTATACCCACACGTTGTCAGGCGGCATGAAGCAACGCGTTGCCATTGCGCGCGGCATGTGCATGGAACCCGATATCCTTCTTATGGACGAACCTTTCGCCGCGCTGGATGCCCTTACCCGACGCCAGATGCAAGATGAGCTCTTGCATCTGTGGCACGACACTAAATTCACGATCTTATTCGTTACACACTCCATTGCTGAAGCCATCCGTATCGGCAACCGGATTTTACTGCTGTCGCCTCGCCCCGGCGAAGTCAAAGCCGAGGTCAGCAATGTGGAAGCCGTCTCGTCCGAAGACGGAACCGCCGCCGAGCTTGAGCTCGAGATCCATGACCTGCTGTTTAACGAAGCGGGGGTACGCCCAGAATGACCCGAGCTACCATTACCCTGAAAGATAACGTCATTAACGGCCCAGGCGCCTCTAAACGCGTGGTTGTCGTACGAAAGCTTTCCAGACTCCAAAAATTATGGGGCGATGCATTTGTCCGGAAGACCGTCATTATTTTGTTGCTGGCGCTAGCCTGGGAAGTCTACGGACGACTGCTCAACAACCCCTTGCTTTTCCCTACTTTGTCGGACACCGTCGGGGCCTTTATCGACCGCATCGGCGATGGGGTGCTGCTCGACCGCGCCTGGACGTCGATCAAAGTCTTGCTGATGGGTTATTCGCTTGGCATCACGATTGCGGCCATCTTGACGATACTGGCCATCAGCACACAAATCGGCACGGACTTTCTTGAAGTCATGACCGCCATGTTCAACCCTTTGCCAGCCATCGCTCTGCTACCGCTGGCCCTTATCTGGTTTGGCCTGGGCACGACAAGCATCGTTTTTGTCTTACTGCACTCCGTCATCTGGGTCGTTGCGTTAAATACCCAGGCAGGCTTTTTAGCTGTCTCGCATACCATGCGCATGGTTGGCCGCAACTACGAACTCAGGGGCCTTCGATACGTCTTTAAAATTTTAATTCCAGCCGCGTTCCCTTCTATTCTTACGGGCCTGAAAATTGGCTGGGCATTTGCGTGGCGCACGCTTATTGCCGCCGAGCTGGTATTCGGGGTTGCATCGGGCCAGGGCGGCCTGGGCTGGTTCATTTTTGAAAACCGGAATCTGCTTGATATTCCCGCAGTTTTCGCAGGCCTGCTTACCGTCATAATTATTGGACTTATCGTCGAAAATTTTGTATTTCGCCTCATCGAGAAAAAAACCGTACGACGATGGGGCATGCAAAGCTAATTCTATGTCCAAATCAATCGTGAACATCACGGCAAAGTGCAGACAGATCATTTGTACGGCTACTGCGCCGACACAGTTCGCAGTTAATTTAGAAATGGAATAAGCAGCAACAACAACTCAAGAGACAGACATGAAATCCCCAGAATCATTACGCAGTGCACGCTGGTTTGCTCCCGACGACCTACGTGGTTTCGGCCATCGTTCGCGAATCATGCAAATGGGCTACGCGCCCGAAGACTGGGCAGGCAAACCAGTTATCGCCATTCTTAATACATGGTCCGACATCAATCCGTGCCACGCCCACTTCAAGCAGCGCGTCGAAGACGTCAAGCGCGGAGTACTTCAGGCCGGCGGTTTCCCCATCGAGCTACCCGCCATGTCGCTGGCGGAGAATTTCGTTAAACCAACGACCATGCTGTATCGCAATCTCCTGGCCATGGAAACGGAAGAACTCATCCGCTCGCACCCGGTCGATGGCGCCGTGCTGATGGGCGGATGCGACAAGACAACCCCCGCCTTGCTCATGGGAGCAACCAGCGCCGGCGTACCGGCCATTTATATCCCCGCCGGTCCGATGCTGCGCGGCAACTGGGAAGGCAACGTACTGGGATCGGGGTCGGATGCCTGGAAATACTGGGATGAACGCCGTGCCGGCAACATCACCAAAACTCAATGGCTGGGTATCGAGGGCGGTATTGCGCGCAGCCATGGCCACTGCATGACCATGGGCACGGCCAGCACCATGACCGCCATCGCCGAAGCCATCGGCATGACGATGCCGGGCGCTTCCTCGGTTCCGGCGGCGGATTCCGGCCACATCCGCATGTGCGCCGAGGCCGGCCGGCGCATCGTCGAGATGGTGTGGGAGGACCTGACGCCCGCCCGCATTCAGACTCGCGCCGCTTTCGAGAACGGCATCATGGTGGCGATGGCGATGGGGTGCTCGACAAACGCCATCATCCACCTGATCGCACAGGCGCGCCGCGCCGGCTGCGACATAGGGCTCGACGATTTCGACGCCGCGAGCAGCCGCGTGCCGGTGATCGCCAACATACGCCCCAGCGGCAGCGCCTATCTGATGGAGGATTTCTACTTCGCCGGTGGTCTGCCCGCTTTGATGAGCCGGCTGCGCCACGTGCTGCATCTCGATGCCGTCACGGTTTCCGGCCGGACCGTGGGCGAGAACATCGCCGGCGCCGAGGTCTATAACGACGACATCATCCGCAGCGTCGACAACCCGATCTATGCGCAGGGCGCGCTGAAGGTGCTGCGCGGCAACCTCGCGCCGCAGGGCTGCGTCATCAAGCCGAGCGCCTGCGAGCCGCGGCT
>LNAP01018521.1_pt1 | contig 18101 bp, 17 predicted proteins | sample 602601 | NCBI WGS metagenome assembly LNAP01 (sample SAMN02440304, study PRJNA202911) | soil metagenome | biome: Subtropical and temperate rainforests or woodlands; isolation source: soil samples (1 kg each in a 20% v/v slurry with milli Q water) were... ...
CCGGCCGGCTGTGCCTGGAACTGACCGAGACAACCGCCGTCGCCCACCTTGGCCGCACGCGCGAGTTCATCCACCGTCTGCGCGGCGCCGGCTGTCTGTTTGCGCTGGACGACTTTGGCACCGGCGTGTCGTCGTTCGCCTACCTGAAGCACCTGCCGGTGGATTACCTGAAGCTGGACGGCAGCTTCGTGCGCGACATCACCCGCGAGCCGATCGACCGCGCCATGGTGGAGGCCATCCACCGGCTGTCGACCATCATGGGCTTTCAGACCATTGCCGAGTTCGTCGAGGACGCGGCGACGCTGCAGCTGCTGCTAGGCATCGGCATCGACTACGGGCAGGGCTTTTTGCTTGGCCGGCCGGCACCGATCGAATCGATGCTGGCGGGCGCCCCGCAGTCGGCAATACGCACGGCCTGACGCGGCCGCCGGCTGCGTCAGGGCCGTTTCACGCCCGCCAGGCCACGTCGCAGCACAGCACGCCCGGCGCGCCAGCCAGCGATGCCGTCACGGCCAGCGTGACACAGGCCACGCCGAAACCCCGTTGCAGGTAGGCGCGGCTGCGCTGCACCGAATCCGGATTGGCGACGGCGCGGGCGAAAAACCCGCGCCCGGACGCATCCGCTCCCGGTTGGTCCAGCAGCATCGCAAAGCGCGGCCGGACGGCGTTGACGCCCAGCAGGTTGTCGCTGCGCTGAATGCCATCGCCATCGAGCCAGTAACAGCGCAGCAACGAGGTCTCATCGCGCATCGGGGCGGTTGCATCGGCCAGCGTGGCGCCGCCGGCCAGGCGCTGCGCGGCGGCGACCAGCTGCAGGCGCCAGACATCGGGCCAGGATGGCACCGGCGCGGCGCCGGCCGACGCCGCCGCGCGCGGCATGTCGATGGGGATGATCTGGGCGCGGTCGCGCAGAACAGGCGCCGGGAAGGCGAAGTGAAAGCCCTGCGCCAGGTCGCAGCCGACTTCCAGCGCGAGCATGGCCTCGTCGTAGGTCTCCACGCCCTCCATCAGCACCAGCGCGCCGCAGTCGTGCAGGAACTCGACCAGGCCGGGCAGCAGGCGGCGCTCCTCGTGACGGGCCAGGGCGGCCAGCAGCAGCTCGCGGTCGAGCTTGACGATGTCGACGCCCAGCGACCACAGGCGCGTCAGGCTGGACAGACCGACCCCGTAATCGTCGATCGCCACCAGGCAGCCGATTTGCCGGTAATGGGCCACCGCATCGGCCAGTGTGTCGCCGTCCTGCACGCCGCTCTCGGCGATTTCAACCACCACCCGCGCCGGATCGAAGCCGTTCTTGTCCAGCATGTTGGCCAGGAATTCGCCATGCCGGCGGTGGCTCGCCACCACCAGCGGCGATACGTTCAGGAACAGCCAGCCATCGGCAGTGCCGGCCTGGCCCTGAAAATTGCGCAGGTGCAGCAGCCGGCACAGGGTATCCAGTTCCACCAGGCCGGCCTCGTCCAGGCCACCGCTGAAGAACCGGAACGGCGTCGCGCCCCGCCCGTCGGCATAGTCCAGACGGACCAGCCCCTCGTGGCCCACCACCCGGCCGGTGCTCAGCGTCACCACCGGCTGGAACACGCTCGACAGGCGCAGGCTGCGGAACTGGCCCTGCCAGCAACCGTCGTCGGCCTGGCTGGCCAGGGTCTCGAGATGGGAAAGCTGCGAGGCGGTACGCGGGTTCGACATGGCGTTCGGCACGCTCCAGTGAATGGCCACAGGTCTGCCTGTCGGGCGTGACAGGTCACTACCTGGCCTTGTATCGGCCGGTCAGGCAGGCGCTGAATGCCGCCGAACGGCTTTTCTATACCCCGGCGGGGCCCAGCACAACTGCCGCCGATCGGAGAACTGTATGGCCCAGCCATGCCGTGCGATAACGCGCGGCACAGCCGCGCTCCCACTCAGCCGCCGAACATCCTGGCCAGGAAGGCAATCTCGTCGCCGATGCGCACGTCCAGGATCGCCGGCCGGCCCTCGCGTACCGCCGCCACGGCGCGACCGACGGCGGCGCGGATCTGCGCCGGGTCCTCGACCTTCTCGCCGTGGCCGCCGAACAGCACCGCCAATTGGCCATAGTCCGGATTGGGGGCGATCGGCGAGCTGACGTGATGGCGATGGGTGACCGCCGCGCCCTGCGGGTACAGGAACTCGGTGCCCATCTGCATGGACCGGTAGTGGCCGTTGTTGAAGATCACGGTCAGCATGCCAATGCCGTACCGAGCGCCGCCAGGCCGGGGTTGTAGTTGTAGGTGCCATCGCCGACGAAGGTCACCAGCAGCTTGTTCGGCAGCCCCACCGCGGCGCCCAGGCCCATGCCCAAGCCAAGGCCCAGGCCGCCGGAAAGGGCATTGATGAAATGCCCGGGCTTCAAGCGATCCATCACATTGATGATGGTGTGATGGCTGAGGATGGTCTCATCGATGATGACGGCGTCGTCCGGTAGGCAGGCGTTCAGTTCGTGACACAGAAAGCGCGCGTCGATCGGCGTGGCGCCGGCGTTCTGCAGCGCATCCTCCCGCCACTGCGCGCGCCGCGCCACGCTGCGTCCGGCCCAGGCGGCCTGCCGCTGGTCGGCGCCGGCGGTGGCGGTCGGGATCAGTTCCAGCAGAGCATCCACGGCGGCCATGGCATCGCCCTGAATCTGCAGATCGGCCGTGAAGCCGGTATACGGATCGCGTTCGCGCAGCGGGTCCTGGGCGATGTTGATCAGCTTGGCGGCCGGTGGCGTCATGGCGGTCGGCGGGTACCACGGACCGGGCGCCTCCAGCATCAGCACCGCGTCCACGTCCTTCAGGTAAGCCTGCGCATAGAAGCCGGCGTGCAGCGCGTGATCGCGCGGGAAATTCACGAAACCCGGGTGCTGGCCCTCCACCACGCCGGCACCCAGGCGCTCGGCCAGTTGCATCAGGCGCGCCGCTTCGGCCGCCGTGCGACAGGCGTTCTCGACGATGATCAGCGGGTTTTTGGCCGCCTTCAGCCAGTCGGCGGCCTGTTGCAGCGGCGCGCGATCCGGCTGCGGCGTGGCTGGGAAGGCATAGCGCGCCGGCGCCGGCAACACCGCCGGCTGGTGCAGGTATTCGAACGGCAGCGACAGGAACACCGGCCCCTGCGGCGCGCCCATCGCCAGCGCGCAGGCGCGGTGCACGGCGCCGGCCAGCACGGCCGGCGTGTTCAGGCCGAAGCTCGACTTGGTGATCGAATCCACCAACCGCGCCGGTCCGCCGGGGTCGGCCAGGAACCGCCCCCACTGCGCGCCGACCCAGGCGTCCGGCCCCTCGCCGAAGGTCACCGATTCGCCGGCCAGCACCAGCAGCGGAATCTGTTCGTGATAAGCGGCGCGGATGCCCATCGATGCGTGCAGCGTGCCCACCGTGGCATGGACCAGGCACACGCCGAGCCGGCCGGTAGCCCGCGCGTAGCCCATGGCCTGGCCGATGGCCAGGTCCTCGTGGCGGGCGTTGTAATAGGTCGGCGCCGGCTGATTGGCGGCGGCGCGCCGGGCCAGCGCCTCCCACAGCGGCGGCCATTCGGAGCCGGGCGAGGAGAAAATCGCCTCCACGCCGTAACCGTTCAGGATGTCGAGCAGGACTTCGGCGCCGCTTTGCTGGCTCATGGGGGTCTCCTCCGGGAGGACTGTTATGGTCGGCTTACCGAAGCGGTGCCGCACCTGACGCGAATCATAGACCGCGCAACCAACCGAACGATCAGCAAGGGCCGCATGGTATTTTTCTGCCACAGATCGCGATGGGAGAACCTGCCATGAATGCCCCGCACGCCTTGTCCGATTACGCCCACCTGGTGCAGCCCGACCGCGTGCACAGCGCCATCTACACCGATCCGGCCATTTTCGAGCAGGAAATGGCGCGCATCTTCCACCGCACCTGGCTGTGCGTCGGCCACCAGGCGGAGCTGCCCAATCCGGGCGACTTTCGCGCCACCACGCTCGGCCGCCAGCCGGTGATCATGGTGCGCGGCGAGGACGGCCAGGTGCGGGTGTTCATGAACCGCTGCCGCCACCGCGGCATGACCGTGTGCGAGACGGAAACCGGCAACGCACGCTTTTTCACCTGCTGGTACCACGGCTGGGTGTACAGGAACACCGGCCCGCTGCAGGACGTGCCCGGCCCCGCCGGCTACGGGGCGGACTTCCACAAGGAAGACTTTGGCCTGACGCTCGTGCCGCGCCAGGCCAGCTACCGCGGCTTCGTGTTTGCCAGTCTCGCCCCGACCGGGCCGACACTGGCCGAGCACCTCGGCCCGGCCGCCAAATACCTCGACATCTACATGGACGCCTCGCCGGTCGGCGACATCGACGTCACCGCCGGCGTGCACCGCACCCGCTACCGCGGCAACTGGAAGTTCGTCGGCATGGACGGCTACCACCCGCACTACACGCACCGCTCGGTGCTGTCGGCGCAGCGGCGGCAACATGGCCGACACCCACCACGGCGACCCGTTCGCCGACGACTCCGGCAACCTGACGCGCGACCTTGGCAACGGTCACGTGCTGCTGGATTTCTTCCCCGGCCGCATGGGCAACCTGGACCGCTATCTGGCCACCCTGCGCAAGCTGCCGCAGGGCGAGGACTACATCCAGGCCATGCACAGCGCCCATGGCGAGGCGCGCGGAAACGAACTGCTGGCCTGGGCCGGCGACCCGCACGTCGGCATTTATCCGAACCTGCAACTGATCGGCGTGCAGATTCGCCTGGTGCGCCCGCTGGCGGTGGACGACACCGAAGTGCTGATGTTCCCCGGCCTGCTCAAGGGCGTGCCGGCCAGCGTCAACAGCCTGCGCCTGCGCCAGCACGAATCGTTCTACGGTCCGGCCGGCGCCGGCTCGCCGGACGATGCCGAACTGTTCGAGCGCAACCAGGAAGGACTGCAGGCCAGCGTCGATCCGTGGCTGTATCTGGCGCGCGGCCTGAACCGCGAGCGCGTGGAGCCGGACGGCACGCGAGTCGGCCTGGTCGGCGACGAAACCACCCAGCGCGGCCAGCTGCGCGGCTGGCTCGAGCTGATGTCGGAGGCCTTGGCATGACCATCACCCGCGAGGCGGTGGAAGCCTTCCTGTTCCACGAAGCCGACCTGCTCGACGACATGGATGCCGAGGCGTGGCTGGCCCTGTGGGCGCCCGAGTGCTGCTACTGGGTGCCCTGCAACGGCCGCGACGACAGCACCGATCCGCAGCGGCAGGTGTCCATCATCTACGACGACCGGGCACGCCTCGAAGACCGCATCTACCGCCTCATGAGCAGCGCCGCGCACAGCCAGCGGCCGCGCTCGCGCATGCGCCGGGTGGTCGGCAACATCCGCTACCAAGTGCGCGAGGGCGAAGTCCACACGCGCTCGAACTTCCTGCTGGCCGAACTGCGCCGCGGACGGCAAGAGATATGGTCAGGCGTCAGCCAGCACCGCCTGCTACCGGCCAGCGACGGTTTTCAGATCAGGGCCAAGACCGTGCTGCTGACACAAAGCGACGAGGCCATCGACAATCTCACCTTCCTGCTGTGACCCCACCCCGCAGAGACTTCCCATGAGCAACGACGTATCCACAGTCCTGGCCGCCCCCTTGTCCGGGAAGGTTCACCCGCAGGTGGCCGCCCACCTGGCGCAGATGGCGGCCATGAACCCGCCGCCCATCGAGGCGCTAACCGCCGAGCAGGTGCGCTTGGGCTTTGGCCTGCAGATGAAGATGACCGCCGGCCCGGCCACGCCGCTGCCGGTGGTGCGTGAGCTCACCCTGCCCGGGCCGGGCGGGGCCATCAAGGCGCGGCTTTACCGGCCGACCGCCGATGGCGTGCTGCCGGGGTTGGTGTTCTTCCACGGCGGCGGCTGGGTGATCGGCGATCTGGACAGCCACGACGACCTGTGCCGGGATCTGGCCGCGCAGGCCGGCTGCGCCGTGCTGGCCGTGGATTACCGCCTGGCGCCGGAGCACCGTTTTCCGGCCGCGGCCGAGGACGCCATCGCGGCCGCCGACTGGGCCGCCGCCAATGCCGCGCAAATCGGCATCGATCCGGCACGCCTGGCCGTCGGCGGCGACAGCGCGGGCGGCAACCTGGCCGCCGTGGCGGCACTTGCCGCGCGCGATGCCGGCCGGCCACTGGCCGCGCAGCTTCTGATCTATCCGGTCACCGACATGTCGCGCTTCGAAGGCGAGTCATACGCCGCCTGCGGTGAAGGCTATGGCCTGACCGCGGGCGCCATGGTCTGGTTTCGCGATCACTACCTGACCGACGCGAAAGCCGGCCGCGACTGGCGCGTATCACCCCTGCTGGCGAGCGATCTTGGCCGCCTGCCGCCGGCGCTGGTGGTGACGGCCGAATTCGACGTGCTGCGCAGCGAGGGCGAGGCCTACGCCAAGCGCCTGGCCGAAGCCGGCGTGCCGACAAAGCTCGCCCGCTACGACGGCATGATCCATGGTTTCGCGTCCATGGCCGGCGTGCTCGACGTCGGGCGGCAGGCGCGCGGCGACATGGCGCAGTGGCTCAGGGCGACGCTGGGCTGCTGAGGGGGGCGGGCGGCTACTGGCTCGCTGGCGCCGCCCGTTCCTGTCGCCACATGCCCAGCACCAGCAGGGCGGCGCCGACGGTGATGGCGCTGTCGGCGATGTTGAAGGCCGGGAAGTGCCAGGCGCGGTAGTAGACGTCGAAAAAATCGACCACGTGGCCCAGCCACAGGCGGTCGATCAGGTTGCCGACCGCGCCGCTGAGCACCAGTGACAGGCCCAGGCCGTTCAGACGGTCGGCCGGTGGCGTGCGCCGCAGCAGGACGACGATGATCACGCTGGCGGCCAGCGCCATGCCGCTGAACAGCCAGCGCTGCCAGCCGCCGGCATCAGCCAGAAAGCTGAATGACGCGCCGCGGTTGAAGGCTAGCGTGAGGTTGAAACCGGGCACCAGCGGTATCGTCTGGTAAGGCTCCAGCAGGCGCAGCACGGCCAGCTTGCTGGCCTGGTCGAGCATGACCAGCAGTGCGGCAAGTGCCAGCCGGGCGCCCATCAGGCGAATTGCCGCCGCTCGCCGGCGCCGGTGACGTTCTCGACGCAGCGGCCGCACAGCTCGGGATGTTCGGCGTTGCCGCCGACGTCTTCGCGGTGGTGCCAGCAGCGCACGCATTTGGGGTGGCTGGTAGCGCGCGCCGCCAGCCACAGATCGGCGTCGGCGTGCGCGTCGGTGGGGCGGGCAGTGTCGGCGTGAACGCGCGCGTAGGAACAGATCAGCGCAAAACGCAGCTCGTCCCCCAGCTTGTCGAGCAGCGCCCTGTCGTCGGCGTTGACGTAAAGATCGACCTCGGCATCCAGCGCGGAGCCAATCGCCCCCGCCACGCGCAGGCGTTCGAGTTGGCGGTTGACCGCATCGCGGATGGCGCGCAGCCGCTCCCAGTCGGCCGGGCGGATGGCCTCGCTCGCCTCGTCCGGCAGGGCCGGCAGCGCGTACCACTCGGCCAGCAGCACACTGTCTGCGCGCGCGCCGGGCAGGTGCTGCCAGATGTCCTCGGCGGTGAAGCTCAGGATCGGCGCCAGCCAGCGCACCAGGGCTTCGAGCACGTGGTACATGGCCGTCTGCGCCGAACGCCGGGCCGCGCTGTCCGCCCGGCAGGTGTACTGGCGGTCCTTGATGATGTCGAGATAAAACGCGCCCAGGTCCACGGCGCAGAAGTGATGCACCTTCTGGCTGACCTCGTGGAACTGGAACGCGGTGTAGGCGCCGCGCACCTCGGCGTCGAGTGCCACCGCCCGGCGCAGCAGCCAGCGGTCCAGCGCCACCATGTCCGTCGGCTGCAGGCCGTGCACGGCCGGGTCGAAGTCCACCAGGTTGGCCAGCAGGAAGCGCGCGGTGTTGCGCAGGCGCCGGTAGGCGTCGGCGCTGCGGCTCAGGATCTCGTCCGAGATCGACATCTCGGCGCTGTAGTCGGTGGACGCCACCCACAGCCGCAGCACGTCGGCGTTGATGACCTTCTGCGGGGCGATGACGTTGCCGGCCGACTTGGACATCTTCTTGCCGCCGGCGTCCACCGTGAAGCCGTGCGTGAGCACGCCGCGGTACGGCGCGCGCCCGTGCAGGGCCACCGAGGTCAGCAGCGAGGAATGGAACCAGCCGCGGTGCTGGTCGGAGCCTTCCAGGTACAGATCGGCCGGGAAGCCGAGCTCCGGGCGGCGCTCGAGCACGCTGGCGTGGGTGACGCCCGAGTCGAACCATACGTCCAGGATGTCCTGCACCTTGTCGTAGTCGGCGGCCTCCGCGCCCAGCAGCTCGGCCGGGTCCAGATCGAACCAGGCCTCGATGCCGCGCTGCTCGATGCGCTGGGCGACGGCTTCGATCAGCTCCGCCGTGCGCGGGTGCAGCTCGCCGGTCACCCGGTGCACGAACAGCGCGATCGGCACCCCCCACACGCGCTGGCGCGAGATGCACCAGTCGGGGCGATTGGCGATCATGCCGTGGATGCGCGCCTCGCCCCAGGCCGGGGTCCATAGGGTGTCGGCGGCGCCTTGCCGCGCAGGTCGTTGTGGTCCATCGAGATGAACCACTGCGGCGTGGTGCGGGTGATGGTGGGCGTCTTGTGACGCCAGCAGTGCGGGTAGCTGTGCTGGATGGGCCGCTCGGCGAGCAGCGCGCCGCGCGCGCGCAGCAGCTCGACGATGACCTTGTTGGCGGCGAACACCTGCAGGCCCTCGACGAAGGGCGTGCCGGGCAGAAAGCAGCCGTTGGCGCCGACCGGGTTGTAGACCTTGAGCTGGTAGGCCTTGCCGATCGCGAAGTCGTCCGCGCCGTGGCCGGGGGCGGTGTGCACGGCGCCGGTGCCGGCCTCGGTGGTGACGTGATCGCCCAGGATCACCGGCACGTCCAGATCCAGGAACGGATGACGCAGGCGCAGGCCTTCGAGTGCCGCGCCGCGGCAACGGCCAAGCTCGCGCCAGCCGTCCAGGCCATAGCGGGCGCAGGCGCTGGCGGCCAGGTCGGCGGCCAGGATCAGGCGTTCCGAGCCGGCCTCGACCAGCACGTAGTCGATCTCGGCGTTGAGCGCCACGGCCTGGTTGGCCGGCAGCGTCCACGGCGTGGTGGTCCAGATCGGCAGGCTGATGGGCGCATCGCCGTCCACCACGCCAAACGCCGCCAGCGCGGCGGCGCGGTCGACGACGGCAAAGCGCACGTCGATGGCCGGCGAGGTCTTGTCCTGGTAGTCGACTTCGGCCTCGGCCAGCGCCGAGCGGCAGTCCAGGCACCAGTGCACCGGCCGCTCGCCCTTGGACACGTAGCCCCCGGCCACGATGCGACCGAGCGCGCGCAGGATATCGGCCTCGGTCTGCGGGGCCATGGTCAGGTAGGGCTGCTGCCAGTCGCCGATCACGCCCAGGCGCTGAAAATCCGCGCTCTGCCCGGCCACCTGCTGGGCGGCATAGGCGCGGCAGGCAGCGCGAAATTCGTTGGCGCTGACCTTGTCGCCCGGCTTGCCGAGTTTTTTCTCCACCACGTGTTCGATCGGCAGGCCGTGGCAGTCCCAGCCGGGCACGTAGGGCGCGTCATAACCATCCAGCGTCCAGGACTTGACGATGATGTCCTTCAGGATCTTGTTGACCGCGTGGCCGATGTGGATGTCGCCGTTGGCGTAGGGCGGGCCGTCGTGCAGCACGTAGCGCGGCCCATCGGCGCGTTCGCGACGCAGGCGGGCGTACAGGTCCAGTTCCTGCCAGCGGGCGAGGATTGCCGGTTCGCGCTGCGGCAGGTTGCCGCGCATCGGGAACTCGGTGTGCGGCAGGTTCAGGGTGGCTTTGTAGTCGGCCATGCAGGGCTCTTTTGGGGGTTCAGGGTTTCGCAAACAGGGCGCGGGCGGCGCGCACATCAAGATCGATCTGCGCGCGCAGCGCCGTGAGGCCGTCGAAGCGGCGCTCGTCCCGCAATTGCTGCACGAACTCGACCTGCACCTGGCGGCCGTAGACCTGGCCGCTGAAGTCCAGCACGTGCACTTCCAGCAGCGGGTAAGTGCCGCCCACGGTCGGGCGCACGCCAAGGTTGGCCACCGCCGGCAGCGGCCGGTCGGCAAGGCCCGTCACGCGCACGGCAAACACGCCGCGCAGGCTGACCGCCTTGCGGCGCAGCGGCAGGTTCAGCGTGGGGAAGCCGATGCTGCGTCCGCGTGCGTCACCGTGGCTGACGCGGCCGTGCAGGGTGTAGGGCCGCCCGAGCAGGCGCGCCGCGCCGGCAAGATCGCCGCCGCTCAGATGCCGGCGTACCGCGGTGCTGCTGACCCGCTCGCCATCCAGCAGCAGCGGCGGCATGGCTTCCACCCCAAAGCCTGCCGAGCTGCCGACGGTCTTCAGATATTCCACATCGCCCAGGCGCCTGTGCCCGAAGCGAAAATCCGGACCCACCACCAGCTGACGCACGCCCAGGCCCTGGATCAGCAGCCGCTCGACGAACTGCTCGCGCGGCATGGCCGCCAGCTGCGCATCGAAATGCAGGCACAGCACGCCGTCCACGCCCAGCGCCTCCAAGGCGGCCAGCTTCTCGCGCAGGCGCATAAGGCGCGGCTCGACCGCATCAGGCCGAAAGAACTCCAGCGGCTGCGGCTCGAACAGCACCACCCGCGCCGGCAGGCCGGTGGCTGCGGCGTGTTCCTGCAGGCGCGCGACGATGGCCTGGTGGCCCCGATGCACGCCGTCGAAGTTGCCGATGCTGGCCACGCAGCCGCGATGCTGCGGGCGCAGGTTGTGCAGGCCGCGGATCAGTTCCACGCTGGAATCCACATCATTGTCTCGGGGTCTGGGCTGGACTGGGCGGCGTCGGTCAGTAGCGCGCCCAGTCGGGGTCCTGCGTTTCGAGCACCTCGTCCAGCGGCCGGCGGCCGGCGAAGCCCTCGTCGTAGCCGTGGTAGTGGCCCAGCTTCAGCTCCGGATACTTCCAGCACAAATAGCCGTCGCCGGTGTCGAAATCGACCAGCCACAGGCCCTTCACCACCAGGCCCAGGCGGCGCATCTTGTTGACCCAGGCGCCGACGATGGCCTGGTAGCGCTGCTCGGCAGCCTGCAGCTCCGGGCTGCGACGCGGCAGCACCTTCAGTTGCCGCTGCACCGGCGCCAGTTCCTCGGCCGTGCGCTGGGTGATGCCGCGCACCAGCGGGAACAGCGCCTGCGCCTCGGCGAGGCTGAACACTCGGGGATCCTGCGGCGATCCGATGCGAAGAAAGTCTCCGTCCACGCTGGGTCTTGTCGCTCACGGTGGGTCAGGGATGGCGCAATTGGGCCAGCGGCAGGCGCAGCGCCAGCAGCGCGGCGCCGTAGCATGCACCGCCGGCGGCGACCCACACGCCCAGCCGGGCCACCCGCCCGCCCGGGCCCAGCGCCAGCCAGGCATCGAGCGGACCGGCGCCCAGCCAAAGCAGCGCCGTCATGGCCGTCGTGGCCAGCGCCACGCGGGTTGCGAACAGTCCCCAGCCGGGCCGGGGGCGGTACGCACCGCCACGCAGCAGGCCGCGCAACAATAGTATCGCGTTGAGGTAGGCCGCCAGGCTGGTGGCGGCGGCCAGCCCGGCGTGGCGCAGTGGCCACACCAGCACCAGCGTGAGGGCCATGTTGACCAGCATGGCGATGACGCCGATGCGTACCGGACTGCGCGTGTCCTGGCGCGCGTAGTAGCCGGGCGCCAGCACCTTGATGGCCATGAACGCCAGCAGGCCGGGCGCGAATGCCCACAGGGCCTGACGGGCCATGTGCACCGAGTGGACGTCGAAGGCGCGGTAGCCGAACAGCGTGCCCAGCAGCGGGCCGGCCAGCACGAACAGCGCCGCCGCCGCCGGCGCGCCGACCAGCAGCACCCAGCGCAGGCCCCAGTCGAGCGTGCGCGAGAAGGCGTCACCTTCGCCGCTGGCATGCTGGCGCGACAGGCGCGGCAGGATGACGGTGGCGAAGGCGATCGCCAGCACGCCGAGCGGGAACTCCATCAGCCGATCGGCGTAATACAGCCAGGACACGCTGCCGGTGACCAGGAACGACGCCACCACGGTGTCGAACATCAGGTTGACCTGCGCCACCGAGGAGCCGAACACGCCCGGGCCCATGAGCCTGAGGATGCGCCGCACGCCGGGGTGGGAAAAGCTGACCCGGGGTCGTGCCAGATTGCCAGTGGCAGCCAGTGTCGGTAACTGCCACAGCAATTGCAGTAGCCCCCCGATCACCACGCCGATGGCCAGCGCCAGCACCGGCACGTCCAGGCGCGGCGCCAGCCAGACCGCCGCGCCGATCATGGCCAGGTTCAGGAACAGCGGCGTCAGGGCGGGCGTGAAGTAGCGCCCGAAGGTGTTGAGCACGCCGCCGACCGCCGCCGCCAGCGACACCAGCGGCAAGTACCAGAACGTGATCTGCAGCAGCGTGGTCGTCAGTGCGCTGCGCTGCGGGTCGTCACCGAATCCCGGCGCCAGCAGCCATACCAGAAGTGGCGCGGCCAGCACCGCCAGCAGCGCCACACCCAGCAGCACCAGACCCAGCGTGCCCAGCGTGTGGGCGACCAGATCGCGCACCTCGGCCGGCTGGCGCGTGGCCCGGTACTCGGACAGCACCGGCACGAAGGCCTGCGAGAAGGCGCCCTCGGCGAACAGCCGGCGCAGAAAGTTCGGAATGCGAAAGGCCACGAAGAACGCATCCGCCGCCGGCCCGGCACCGAAGGTGGTGGCGATGACCGTATCCCGGACGTAGCCGAGCACGCGCGAGCTGGTGGTGGCGACGCCCACCGAGGCGGCCGAACGCAGCATGCTCACGCGCCCTGCAAGCCGGTTTCCGGATTGACAAACGCCGTTCCGGTGAGCATAGTTCGCGACCTTTTTTCGGTTTTCGACGCAGGGATTTCGCCTTGGCCAACAGCCCGCAAGCCATCAAACGCGCCCGTCAGAACGACGACCACCGACGCCAGCCGCCGTTCGATGCTGCGCACCGCCGTCAAGCGCGTGCTGGCGGCGATCCGCGCCGGCGACGCCGACACCGCCGGCAGCAGCTACCGCGCCGCCGTGCCGTTGCTGGACCGCATGGCCGCCCGCGGCCTGATCCACAAGAACACGGCCGCTCGCCACAAGAGCCGCCTGAACAAGCGCATCCACGCGCTGCGTCAGGCCGCCTGAAGCGCCGCGCGCCGCATCGGCGCGCGCCCTGTAAGCAAACAGGCAGGCAAACAGAAAAAGCCCGCTTCGGGCTTTTTCTGTCTTGGCCGGTCGGGTGGCCGGCCGGATCACGTCAGCACCAGGTTGTCGCGGTGCACCAGCTCCGGCTCGTCCACATAGCCGAGCACCTCGGCGAAGCGGCTGCTCGGTAGCCCCTTGATCTGGCGGGCTTCCTCGGCGCCGTAATTGCACAGGCCGCGGGCCACCTCGCGGCCGTCCGCGGTCACGCAGGCGACCAGGTCGCCACGGCGAAAATCGCCTTCCACTGCCGTCACGCCGACCGCCAGCAGGCTGCGCCCGGCCTGGCGCAGCACCTGTTCGGCGCCGGCGTCGATGTGCAGGCGCCCGCGCACGCGAAGATTCCCCGCCAGCCACAGCTTGCGCGCCTGCAGCGGCTCCTGTTCGGGCAGCAGCAGGGTGCCGATGTCGGCGCCCTTGGCCAGTTCGGTGAGCACGTTCGTGATGGCGCCGCCGACGATCCACGTGGCCGCGCCGGAGCGCGCCGCCAGACGCGCCGCGCGCAGCTTGGTCTGCATGCCGCCGCGGCCGAGCGGGCCGCCGCTGGGACCCGCCATCGCGTCGAGCGCCGGGTCGGCGGTGTGCGCAGTCGCCAGGCGCTGCGCGGCCGGATTCTGTGCCGGATCGGCGTCGTACATGGCGTCGCGGTCGGTCAGCAGCACCAGCAGCTTGGCTTCCACCAGGTTCGCCACCAGGCCGCCCAGGGTGTCGTTGTCGCCAAAGCGCAGCTCGTCGAAGGCGACCGTATCGTTCTCGTTGACGATCGGCACCACGCCCAGGTCCAGCAGCGTGCGCAGCGTGCTGCGCGCGTTCAGGTAGCGTCTGCGGTCGGCCAGGTCGTCGTGCGTCAGCAGCACCTGCGCGGTGTGCACGCCGTGGGTCTGGAAGCAGCTCTCCCAGGCCTGCACCAGGCCCATCTGGCCGACCGCGGCGGCGGCCTGCAGGTCATGGATGGCGTCCGGACGGCGCTCCCAGCCGAGGCGGCGCATGCCCTCCGCCACCGCGCCCGAGGACACCACCACCACCTGGCGGCCCTGTGCGCGCAGCCATACCAGCTGCGCCACCCAGGCCTCGATGGCGGCCGTATCCAGGCCGGCGCCGCCGGCGGTCAGCAGCGCGCTGCCGATCTTGATGACCCAGCGCCCGGCGCCGGCATAGGTGGCCCGGCTCATTCCCTGGCCTGCAATGCCTGCTGTTCGAGGTGCCGCATGATGGCCTCGCACAGCGCCTGGCAGCCGCTGCCGGTGGCCGCCGAGACGACGAACAGCGGGCCGGTCCAGCCCAGTTCGCCGGCGATCTGGGCGCCGCGCGCGGCGGCTTCGTCCGGCAGCAGCAGATCGGCCTTGTTCAGCACCAGCCAGCGCGGCAGGGCGGCCAGCTCCGGACTGAAGGCTTCCAGTTCCGCCACGATCTTGCGCGCTTCCTCCGCCGGGATGCTGGCCGGATCGGCCGGCGCCAGGTCGAGCACGTGCAGCAGCAGGCGGGTGCGGCCGAGGTGGCGCAGGAACTGTGTGCCAAGGCCGGCGCCGGCGGCCGAGCCCTCGATCAGGCCCGGGATGTCGGCCATCACGAAGCGGCGAAAGCGGTCGACCTCGACCACGCCCAGTTCCGGATTGAGCGTCGTGAACGGGTAGTCGGCAATCTTGGGCCGCGCCTGCGACACCGCTGCCAACAGCGTCGATTTGCCGGCATTGGGCGCGCCCAGCAGGCCGACGTCGGCCAGCAGGCGCAATTCCAGCGCCAGACGGCGCAGCTCGCCGGGCTTGCCGGGACTGGTCTGGCGCGGGGCGCGGTTGATGCTGCTCTTGTAGCGGGCGTTGCCGAGGCCGTGAAAGCCGCCGGCGGCGACCTTCAGGCGCTGGCCGTGGCGCGTCAGGTCACCGATGAGCTCGCCGGTGTCGGCGTCGCGCACCTCGGTGCCCAGCGGCACCGTGATCTCGCGGTCGGCGCCGGCCCGTCCGGTGCGGCAGCTGCCGGCACCGGCGTGGCCGCTTTCGGCGCGGAACTCGCGCTGGTAGCGAAAGTCGCTGAGCGTGCTCAGGCCTTCGTCGGCCACCAGATAGACGCTGCCGCCGTCGCCGCCGTCGCCGCCGTCCGGGCCGCCGAAGGGGATGTACTTCTCGCGCCGGAACGCCATGCAGCCGTTGCCGCCCTTGCCGCCGGCAACGGTGATGGTGGCTTCATCGACGAATCGCATGCTGGCTGAATCAGGACGCTACAAACACAAAGCCCCGCCGGAGCGGGGCTTCGACGCCAGGCCGCGCCAGGCCGGAGCAGAAAAACGCGGCGCGGTCAGGCCAGCGGCTCGACGCTGACGAAGCGGCGGCTTTTCTCGCCGCCGACGCGAAAGCGCACGTGCCCCTCGACCAGGGCGAACAGGGTGTGGTCGCGGCCCAGCCCGACGTTGTCGCCGGGATGGAACTCGGTGCCGCGCTGGCGCACCAGGATGTTGCCGGCCAGCACGTGCTCGCCGCCGAAGCGCTTGACGCCAAGACGCTTGGAGACGGAATCGCGGCCGTTGCGGGAACTGCCGGCGGCTTTTTTATGGGCCATGAGTGCTTACTCCTGAACGCGGCGCGGCTTAGGGCGCGCCGATGCTGGTGATGGCGATTTCGGCGTAGTGCTGGCGGTGGCCCATCTGCTTCTGATGGTGCTTGCGCCGCCGGAACTTGATGATGCGAATCTTCGGGTGGCGGCCCAGTGCGCGCAGCTCGGCGGTCACGGTGGCGCCCTCGACGTAGGGCCGGCCGACCTTCACCTCGGCACCGGCGCCGACCATCAGCACGCGATCGAAGGTGAGCGTGTCGCCGACGGCGCCGTCCAGTTTTTCCACCTTCAGGACCAGACCCTGTGCCACCCGGTACTGCTTGCCACCGGTTTCGATTACCGCAAACATGGACTTCCCCACTGCCGACACGTGCCGCGCGGGCACGACTGCCCGGCGGGAACAAAAAGGGCGTGGATTCTAGTTCTGGCGGGCGTGCCGGGTCAAATGGCTTGACACCCACCCACCCCGAAACCTAGCATCCGCCGGCTTCACACCCCCGCCTGACCGAGTGCATGACTGCCAATCCCCTGGCCGCGTTGCTGGCGCCGGCCGCCGCCGACATGGCGGCCGTGAATGCGCTCATCGAGCAGCGCCTGCACTCGACCGTGCCGACCATCGACCAGCTGTCGGGCTACATCATCCACAGCGGCGGCAAGCGCCTGCGGCCGGTGATGGCGGTGCTGTCGGCCCGCGCCTGCGGCTATTCGGGCGACCAGCATTGCCTGTTGGCGGCTATCGTCGAATTCATCCACACCGCAACCCTGCTGCACGACGACGTGGTGGACGAGTCCGAACTGCGGCGGGGAAGGGCGACCGCCAACAGCCGCTTTGGCAACGGTCTGAGCGTGCTGGTGGGCGATTTCCTGTACTCGCGTTCGTTCCAGATGATGGTGGAGCTGGGGTCCAAGGAGGTCATGGACGTTCTGGCGACGGCCACCAACCAGATTTCCGAGGGCGAGGTGTTGCAGTACCTCAATCGCCGTAACGTCGACGCCACGCCCGAGCAGTGCCTGGCCATCGCCCGCAGCAAGACGGCGACGCTGTTCGAGGCGGCCGCCCGCTGCGGGGCCCTGCTGGCCGGGCAGGACCGCGCCGGCCAGGATGCGCTGGGCGATTACGGCCTGCATTTCGGTCTGGCCTACCAGCTGGTCGATGACCTGCTCGACTACCGGGGCGACGCGGCGCGTATCGGCAAGAATCTGGGCGACGACCTGGCCGAGGGCAGCCCGACGCTGCCCTTGGCCTATGCCCTGCAGGCGGCCGATCCGCAGCAGGCGCGCGTGCTGCGCTCGGCGCTGGGTGAGGACGGCGAGCCGGACTTCGCGGCGGTGCTGGCCGTGATTGAATCGACCGGGGCCATCGCGTACACTGCCGGCCTCGCGCAGACCCATGCCGAGCGCGCCCAGGCGGCCCTTTCCGGGCTGCCGGACTCGCCGGCACGGGCGGCCCTGCAGGGGCTGGCCCGGTTTGCAGTTTCCCGGGATTTCTGAAAATCCGCAGCCGCCGCCGGGCGGGCCTGCGGCGCACGTGTCGCAATCGGGGTGTAGCTCAGCTTGGTAGAGCACCGTCTTCGGGAGGCGGGGGCCGGAGGTTCGAATCCTCTCACCCCGACCAGTTGCGAATCTTCGACGCCCCGTCAGCGACCGGGACGACCTGCTTACATTCGACGCCGGCACGTGACGGACGCGCCGACACTGGCACAGGCACGTGTCGGTGTGCTTGGACTCGGTTATGTCGGCCTGCCGCTGGCGGTGGCGCTGGCCACCCGCTTGCCCACTCTTGGCTTCGACATCGACCGCCAGCGCATCGCGGCCCTGAACGCCGCGCATGACGCGACCGGCGAGGTGAGCGCCGCGCAGCTTGCGGCGAGCGCCTTGCGTTTGTCCTGTGAGTCCGCTGATCTGGCCGACTGCAACACCTATGTCGTCACCGTGCCAACGCCGGTGGATACCCACAAGCGACCGGATTTCGGGCCCCTGCTGGCGGCCAGCCGCACCGTGGGGCAGGTTCTGAAAGCCGGCGATGTGGTCGTTTACGAATCCACGGTGTATCCGGGTGCGACCGAGGAAATCTGCGCGCCGGTCCTGGAGCGCGAATCCGGCCTGACGCTGAACCGCGATTTTTTCGTCGGCTACAGCCCCGAGCGCATCAACCCCGGTGACCGCGAGCACCGCCTGGAGACGGTGACCAAGATCACCTCCGGTTCCACGCCGGCGGCGGCCCGGTATGTGGACGCGCTGTACGCCACCGTCACCAAAACCCACCGCGCCAGTAGCATCCGCGTCGCGGAAGCGGCCAAGGTGATCGAGAACACCCAGCGCGATCTGAACATCGCCCTGGTCAACGAGCTGGCGCTGATCTTCAACCGGCTCGGCATCGACAC
>LNAP01002555.1_pt1 | contig 18093 bp, 15 predicted proteins | sample 602601 | NCBI WGS metagenome assembly LNAP01 (sample SAMN02440304, study PRJNA202911) | soil metagenome | biome: Subtropical and temperate rainforests or woodlands; isolation source: soil samples (1 kg each in a 20% v/v slurry with milli Q water) were... ...
ACGATGTGCAAAAAGAAAAAGGCTTAGTCATCTCTGACTAAGCCTTATATATCTTGGTAGGGTGTGCGGGGATCGAACCCACGACAAACGGATTAAAAGAACGGTCATTAAAGATACACTTTATTAAAAATCAATAACTTACAACGCTCGCAATCCTTGTAATTTAGCCAAAAACAATCTAATTTAACCAAATTTAGTATCACGTAGCTACGTTCTGGCTACGGTCAAATATTCAAACCAAATTTTTTTTAGTCGCTTGCTACATCATTATGTTTGCACTACTAAATATTCGCACTCCGTTTTCAGTCTTGGTGTGTTTCAACAAGAATCATTAGTCACCCAAAGAAGAATCCAAAAGAATTCTTCTAACACTGACTTAAACAAGACAATCGAATCCCACTTTTAATTTTTGCAAATAAATACCCCACCAATAACATATTTTAAATTTATTACATCATTTTTAATGCCGCCAATTTTCACCAAACACATAATATAAATGTGTGTTTTATGATAAAAATGGCTGATTTTTCGTAATTATGATTGGTTTTTTCGCAGCTAAAATAGCAAATTCAATGAAGAAAATGTATTAAAACAAAATTAGTAACTAAAATCCTATATAATTTACGTAAATTATATAATTTAATTACTATTTTTAGAGGATTAGATATGGCAAATGTTTTTGATGTTGCTAAATACATTCTCGAAAAACATCAAATCTTAACTGCTATGAAATTGCAAAAGCTTGTTTATTACTCACAAGCTTGGCATGCAGTTTGGACGGACCAGCCACTTTTTGATAATAAGATAGAAGCATGGGCAAATGGCCCAGTTTGCCCCACTTTATATTCATATCACAGAGGGCAATTTCAGATTGATGTGAATTCGTTCCCATGGGGTTGCAGTAGTAACCTAACAAATGATCAAAAGGAATCTATTGATCAGGTATTGAAATTTTATGGGGATAAATCGTCTCAATGGCTTAGTGATTTAACTCATATGGAAAAGCCATGGATTGAAGCAAGAGGTAACTTACAGCCAGGTGAGAGTTCTAACAACGAAATTAATTTGGCCACTATGGTTGAATATTACAGCGCGTTATAGAAAGTTTTTTATTTTTGTCTAACAAGAATCCAAAGCTACAGCACTCTCCAAAATCTTCAAAAGAACCTAAACAGCAAAATTTACCATCAACACACAAAAAGGTTAATTTTGGTGGGAATCCCGATTCATGTTTAAGCATGAAGCCGTCTTGGCAATTCCATAAATGCGATAAAGACCACCCCGACTGGGGTTGGGATCTGCTTCGAGCAGACGAATTTGTTGATATTCTGACAAAACAACTTTGTCACTTTGAAACAATGACTTGGGATGAAATATTGAAAGCAAGTGGCGGTAGGAATCAAGGCAATAATCATCATAATATCGAAATTGATAAATGTTGTAAGGACGCTCAAAACCGTCTAATGCAGCTTAAGTTGGATGATATAGACCAATTATTTTCATTGCGATTAACTGGCAAATTTCGACTTTGGGGAATTAAAGAGGGGCAAGTATTGCGCTTCATTTGGATTGATAAAGAACATACCGTTTACCCAACCACTCGTTAACTATTTCGCTTCCACTAAAATTATTCACATTCTGTAATTTGTGGAAGTTAATAAATTGGATATATTGGTTGCTACTTAAAAGTACCTAGATTCATTCACCTGGAAATACCAAGTCTTTAATTTCGTTAGAGAAACCCCATAAGGCATTAAACTTTATCTCAAGAGCATTTAATAATACCTTATGCTTTGTAGTTAATGCTTGCAGATTTCTCCCAGAGGCTGTTTTGATGTTCTGCAAAACTTGCATTAAGGCTCTAACATCATCAACAATAGCGTCATGTTTAGCTTTATCAGCTGGATTGCCGAGAATATCCAAGTTAGGCACAGGTATATCATCTACTACTGCAGTCCCCCTTGCATACCATCCTCCACCAAAAGGGCTACCTCGTTTTCTAACAAAAAACTCAATTGCTCGTTGATTTAATAAGCCTAAAAAGAACTCTAATAAATAACCATTTTCCGGTCCAATTAGCGCGACCTCACCAGCGGTACCACCAGAAGCATAAGCGACACCGACAGTATCAATTGCATACTTATCACCCTTTTGATTGACTGAATAAATGATCTTTGGTGCAGTGAAGACAACCTCCAGCGCCTGGTGTCTTCCGTATGCGTAAAACACACCAGGTCTAGGAGGTGGTGAAACATTACGCCCCTCTAATCTTGTTTTATGCTCATCCAAATATGCCATTGCCATTGGGTAATCTCTACGCATCACTGCAGGATCAATGGCCGCAGGTGCTCCGCCGGCAGAAATTGCATACGGGAAAATCATCAATGCGTCTGCATCTATCGGCATGTAGGAAATAACCCGTGAAGAGTCATTCACATAAGGACGTGTAATTGCCTTCTCAATCTTCCATGAAACACCGCCTTTGACAAAATCAATGTAATTGCCGTTCACCGTAAACGTATCAATGAGATAGACATCGTTGGCGCTGGTTTGAATGCCGTTTTTAGCGTCAATCAGCTTGGATAATGGCGTTGAATTAGCCGTCAGCTTGGCTAACACAAGGGCCTCACTGTCGTCATTGGGCAGCACCCATGCGCTACCACCAACACCTTTAAGTAATGCGCCTGGAAGATTGAACCCAGGCTCATGAGGTTGTAGCAAAAATTCTTGGTAATCATTGACATGGCGGTAGTTAAAATCGCTGGCACCAGTTTTTGTTAATACAAGCAGGCAAACGTAAGCTGACTTACCTTCGAACAGTTTTTCATTTCCGAAATCAACGATTTGTGACACCAACCCATTTTTGGCAAAGATCTCTCTGAGTTTTTTACCGGATTCAATGGTGATCCATTTGTTTGGGATAACCATCCCGAACCAACCACTAGGCTTCATCTTAGATAAGGCGCGTTCAATGAATACAAAATACTTATCGAACTGCTTATATGCAGTCTTATAGTTATCCTTGTAATAAGCCATCTCTTCGGCATTTTCAGATAACATTTCCTCTGTTTTTACATAAGGTGGATTACCCAGAACAATGTCAAAACTCACTGGAAGTGTTGATGCTTGCCAATTCAACGGTTGTGTTTTATCAAACACAACACCAGAAGTAAATGGAAAATTTACCGCATCAACCACAGTATTGCCATGTAGAATATTGTTATCGAGATCAGGCAATATCTTCGTTTGACCTATTGGCGGCAGCGTGCCCTTTGTCTCATCCTCAAGTAAGCGAACCATAAGGCTAAAGCGCGCAATCTCTACCGCGTTGTAATCAATATCACATCCAAACAGGCAGTTGCGCAGGATCTCTCTTTTTGCGGTGAATGCCAATTTATAATTATCATCAGTCACACGATAAAGCAGTGTCTCATCACCTTGCGCAAGCAGCACCTCAATTGCAGCCTCAATCATCTCATCGAACGCTTGCAGAAGGAATCGACTAGAGCCAACAGCCACATCAAACACATGTAGTGACTTGATGGAATCCATCGTCAAAGGGCCTTGCAGTTTCAGCTCTGTGAATTTAGATTGGAATACTCTACGAACCACTTCATCAACCAATGGCTGGGGCGTTGTTACGATCTCCCGGTGAACATACGCAGGCTTGAGCTCAAGGGTGATTGATCCGTCTGCAGCAAATACAAGTTGCTGTCCAAGGAATAACTCATATACTTGACCAAGAAAATCCGCATCAAGAACGCTGAAACTATAAGGTGAATTAGGCGCGTAAACCTCATCCACAATACCGATAAAAATGTTGGTATCTATTTCGTAAGTGTCTTGAAGCCTGTCCTTTGTTACGTCGAACAAACCTGTGTTGTAACGATCATCCAGGCGTTTAAATAGCGTCCTAAGCTCAACCATGCTTTTCGTGTTTGCAACATCGCGTAAAACGTATTCACCCTCAATACCGCGGTCTTCGCACATCCTGATAAAAATTATGCGGTTGATGATTTTTTGTGTGAAGTCGCTTAATTCTTCAATCGTTAAAGCTGAATAACGTGATGATAGGTCTTGGGCAATCCTTACTCGCCAGCTATTGATGCGGTTTAAAAATGAAGCATTAGCCGGGATCGATCCAGTTGCGGTAGTTTTGAATACAGCTTCGATGCCTCCTGCAGCGACCTGATCTCGACCAAGTGCAGCAACAATTTCGTCAAATCTTGAAACGAAATCCTCATAGTCAACCGACATCAATAGGCCGACATCAGCATCGTCATTTGCCTTAGGTTCCAGTTGGACGTCATAGATTCTTAACGTTCGGAAGTTCGTCAGGACTGCGATGTGGTGTCCAGCCGTATAGCCATAGCTTCGAACTTGGAATGCACTATCTTTATTAATACGAATATCAACAGATGGCCTTTTGGCTTCAACGAAAAATTTGCGAACAGCTGCAATCCTGAATGTGTAGTCAGGTTTCTTTGTTGAGCTTTCCGTTTGGTGTGACTCTTCGCGAAGAACATCTCTCAATGCACTTGGCAGACCAATAGAGTTGTCCATTTGCCAACCCATTAATGCAAATAAGGGGTCTATAAACTCTACTCGAACTTCTGTTTCCTGAAAGGTGGACGAGGAGGCAATGAACCTCGCTTCATCAACCTTAAATCGGTCCACAAGTTTTTGTAATGCAGATTTTATATGTGTCATCTTATTCTTCTATAACTGCGTCTATTACACCAAGTAAGCGTTGGCGACGTGAACGGATATGTATCCAAGCTTGATGAATAATACGACAATCATCTTCACTTAGCCCAGCAGCTACCAAAACTTTTCTATCTTGTGAAATAAATAATGCATCCGGGTCATGTTGCTCAGATATCTTTAAATCAAGATCAACCAGATCCATATCAGCAACATCAACCACAGGCACCAGCAACTTCTCAATTTCAGATGGCACCATCTCAAGAACGCCACCGCCATAATGGCGACCTTCCATCTCTGCAGTTAATGCAGTCAGGCTGTTAATGAAGCAGTAAACTAACTTTTCAGGATTGGTTAGTGATGTAATGCGATACGCAGTATCTGTTGTATAGGCGCCAGCACTATTCAAGATCAATCTTGGGTAGTTGTGCGCACGTTTTAACATACCAAGATTTGTTGCATACACTGATGGTACAGAATACCAAGGCGATCTAATGCGGCATTTGTATCTTGTGTGCAGACTTTCCTTTTCGCCTTCAAGAATGTATTCCTGGGCAAGAACGGGCAGATCATTAAACGCTACCTTGCCGATCGTTATAAAGTTAGTCGGCATGCCCTTTTCTGCATTACCGTCATGAACCTCTTTACTGTAAATAATTCCTGGACAATGTCCACTGCGGCCAAACATTGGTTTAGCGTATTCTTGCAGCTGATATTTTGATACGGTTGCATTGTCGACCAGGAAGAACTTATTAGCCCCCGTAACGATGCCAACATCTACTTTAGCGATGTCTGAGAACTTCTTGATTGAAGGAAGTTTTCTAATGCGCTCAAACACTTCAAGTTCTTCTTTATCCAGGAGAACTTTCATCCATTTCCCATTGAGTACATCGCCAGATACATATTTAGCAGATTCAAAGATCTCTTCCGGATCAGTATTAAGAAAATCGTTGTTTGGTGCCGCAACGACAGCAACACCTTGTGACGGTTTAGCTTGATTTGTTTTTCTTTCAACCATTAACAGGACGGTACCTTGAAGTGCATCTTCAAATAACAACTCATTTGGATCAATCATTAGTATGCGAGAGCACTTATCTAATAAGAACTTACGGAGCGACATGGCGTGAAGCACATGAAGCAGCTCTGACGGTATTACCATCGCAAGCCTGCCACCTGGCTTAAGCAAATCGACACTGGCAATCACAAAAGGTACCCAGGCGTTGGTATGTTTTGTAAAGCTTAAGTTATATCTCTTGAAGATTTGTTCGGAGAGTTTCTGGTCGTTTTCATTTAAGTATTGATAACGAATATATGGCGGATTACCAACCACCGCATCAAACGTATTCCCTTCACTCAGGCGCTCAAGACCCCATTGAAGAAAATCGCACTTAATAATATCAGAATCAATATGTTTATTAATTGAGGCTTCATAGCGGGCTTTGTTAGCTTCCTCTTCCAGAAGCTCAACACCGATGAACTGAAACTTACGTGGAGGCTCTCCGTTAATTGCACGGATGAAGGAACCATCACCACAACTTGGTTCGAGTATACGTTTAGGTTTTTTTAATAAAACCCATTTGGCTAGAAATGTAGCAATAGGTGCGGGAGTATAATAACCGCCTCTTAATTTAGTTAGTGTTTCATTTTCTTTAAAATTCATCTAATTCACTTCGATTCTACGAAATTACATTCAGCATAACTGTAAAAAAATTCTTTCCCTCGCTCTATTAGGCCCTGCCAAATCATCTTTAATTCTCGTTGCTAAGCCTTGCCTTGTCCTACGATTTTTTATAAAGTTGCTATATCCCAAATAAAGAACGCTGTGCTGCAGGCATTATCTGATCATTATTTTTTATTTGAATTGCTGATCTTCTTATTTCACCATTCACACCTACGACATCTAGGATTTTGTTTGTTAGTAGCTCATGAATTGTCTCTTGATAAATAGATGCTGATGCAGGTGAACCATTACATGTTTTTGCAAATAATTCACCAAAACTCATCCCATCATTATTCGAATATATTAACCTAGGGATTTGTGCCGCAAGCGTTGCAATGCTGGTTTTACGTGCTATATCGTCAAATTCAAATCCTAAGCTTGATTGCCCACTTAGGCTGGCATCATGGTCAGGATCATACCCAACCATCTGAAACATATTTAAACCGGCACCGCCATAGTGGATAAAATAATTTTGATTATCCCAATGTACCTTAGTCATAACATCGCGTGCACGGAAATGCTGAGACATATGAATTAGCCAATAATCACCATGTCCTTGATTATTTCTTATAAAAAATGGTGTGTAATATTCTGCACCACACCGCGATACTAAACTCCGATACAAGGCGCTCTGAATAAAATATCGCCATTCTTTTTCTGAAGACTTAATTTCCTCAATAGACTTCCCTTGCCATGCATCAGTAATGCCAATTTCATCTAACAGTTCATTAGTTAAATCTTTATCACTAGCGAAATTAACAAATGAATCTACGCCGAAAGTTAATATAACTTCTGCGCTAGGAAGATTAGCGAATATCTTCTGAATTAATCCAGTTGGCACCTCTTTATATCCATATTGATCAAGCACAAAAATTGATCTGCCATTTCTTGGGCTTTTTCTTTTAATTGACTGGATTATGTTATCTACTTCATTCTGAAATTTGGCATGTCTTACTTGTATAGTATTGCCGATTTGACTTGCATAACCATCCTGGCGTAAAACCTTATCTAAATGAAGATAAGCATTTCTATCAGCTTCTATGAAAAAATAACTTACATCTAATCTCAATGGTTTTCTTCTACCTTGGTTAAGTAGAAATTCAGCTTCTTTTGTAGCATTCAAGCATACGAATGGTGAACCCTTAATAAGCTCTTTTGTGTCGTGATGATAGTAAAGACCGCCGCCAGCAAAGCCATCCACGAGAGTTAATCTCAATTCATCTTGATTAGGCGAGCTAACTAATGTTTTAAAGTACGCAGCTAGATAGCTTTGAAGAATACGGTGTTTAGCTATGCTATGTTGTTGAATGGCATCTGGCCCATTTTTCCAATTGTAGTGTTTTAGAGCCATAGCGAGATATTAAACCAATGCAGACATGTCTGGCATATCATCCCATGTGCGACCATTTAATTCTCGACCATTGTATTTTTTTGCTCTCTTTTTACCATCCACTCCCCATCCACCCCACTGTTTGAAGAAGAATGCAACACCAGACTCTTTACATTGATCTCGGATAGACTCGGCCCATTCCGCTTTCATAGGCCGTGCATTACGCCCTGACTCTCCACCTACTATTACCCAATGTATATTACTTAAATTAAGTTGGCCAACATCTTCAAGTAATGGCTCTACTGAAAGAAAACGAATATGAGCATCGATTTTTCTTAGGTCGTCTATGCGTGGAACTCCATATTTTTTATCCTCTACGGACACACCAATCCAAGCGTTTTTAGGTGCTTTTTTGCCTTCAAAATACTCAGCCATTCGCGCACTACGTTTAGTAAGAATCTGAAATGTATGTTGGCTTGCTTGAGTGATGACCTCAAATACTTTATCAATGTAACTGAATGGAACATCTTCATGAAACAAATCAGACATTGAGTTAACAAAGTAAACGGTAGGTACTTTTCTTTTAAGTGGTTCAAGCAGTCTATTTGGCAGAATAGTCAATTGGAAACCATTCTCATACCCTGGCGTACCCATCGCCTCAAGTCTTTGCGCCATGACCTCCGCATAACAAAACTTGCAACCAGGTGAAACTTTTGTGCAACCCACAGTAGGATTCCAAGTTTGTTCAGTCCACTCAATTTTGCTTGTAGTTGCCATGATTACTTCCTTAACAAATGATTTGCTATTTTTATCGCTGTCGGTGCTCCAATCGGATTCCCCGCTGCAAAACACAATAAGTACATTGGGTTATTGCGTGAGTTATAAAGAGCCTTAGTGGTGGGCGAAACACCAGAAAATATTGATTTTAACCGCTCAATAAAAAATTGACCTATTTCATCAAATGAGGCATCTTTTACTAATGATGTCTCATCATCAAATAAGCCCGCCTGTTTATCTTGCTTATAAAACGCCTTTTGCCATTCGTCAGTACCAAATATTTTGGTTAATTTTTCTGAGAACCCTTTATCAGGCAAACCGTCTTTTTTTAATAATCTATTTGCACCAGCTCCCAAAGGAAACAATAACCACAAATCAATGGCTTTAGTTTTTGCTATAAGACAAAGCAATTCCCATTCTACATTCATACCATAGGGATCAAGGAATATTACAGCACGTTCTTTTTGCCATTTATTGGACAGGCATAATTGACGAATGTACTCTGGCCCATCTCCGCATAATATTCTGCAACGTTCCTTCAAAGCAGGGTAGTCTTGACTAATGGTTAACTTTAATTGATTGGTATGGTCTTCATTCTTATCAATGAATATATATTCATCAAATGGCGCATCTAATTCAAGAGCTATTCTAGCGCTACCTTTTTGGTAGGAATTAATTTCAGGCAATTCTGCTGTTGAGAAAAGTGGTGAATCCTTGGCGTTAACATCTCGACTCTTTCTTTCACCAGTTCCGGCAAATGCATCAATATAAATAGTATTGAAATGTTTAGCCTTCTCATTTTGAGTAAATATCAATCGATATGCCTGCAAATAACTTTTCAATGCAGCTAACTTCTGCTCCGTCCACGAACCACCAAACTCATGATCAACCATACGAAAGTCCAATCTAATGATATTTTCTGAATGAACCAACAACCAAACCAAATACTTCAAGATGATCTTTTGGTCGAATAGGAGGGTAACCTTTGTTTCCTGGTTTTAAATAGAATCCGGTTTTATCATACGCAAGGTATTTTATAGTAAATTCATTATCGACAATTGCCACTACAATATCGCCTGCCTTTGATGGTGCACCTTTCTTTACAAGAACAACATCACCTGGCATTAAACCAGCATCAATCATTGAGTCTCCTTTGACAGAAAGCATGATTGTTCTGGATGGTTGCTCAATAAGGTAGTCATCTATAGACATCACGTCGGCACGAGCATCATTGGCTGAGCGAGGGAGTCCAGCTTGCACACTATCTAATATTTCCCGATCAAAGAAACGCTTCCCGGGCTGTAATCGTTTATCTGGAGTCGATGATAACAGGTCGATTTCTTTCATACGTTTGACGAAGGAAGACACAGCGGAAGTTGTTTTTAAGCCAACTAACTTCGCAATTCCTGAAAATGACGGTAGCACATGATGAAGCGCGTAGTAATCGCGTAATTTTGCAATATATTCTTCATCTCGATTTATCATGGAATGATAATAGCATAAGCACTTGTGATATTGTAACTTTATCGAGTGTTTGCTCTTCTATATTGATAAGGAGAATTTCATTCTTGCAATTTCAGACTTTTTGTATCACGCTACAGGAAGCTTTGGGACTGCAGTAATTCTTGCTGTAACTTTTTTATTATCCTAAGTACGTCCAATCTATGCATATTCCATAAATGGAAGATCAACAGCCAATGCTTGGCCTGGCGATGCCAGCCATTGCCACAGCTGTTGCTGAGAAAGCGTGTTCTCGCAAACTCTCAACAACGCTTCACCAAGATCATTGCTTTCCACGACGCTCAATCTGCCGCAACTTGCAATCACCATCGGAACGCTGGGGTCCACTCCTGGATGGCATAAGGTGACGCAGAATGCGTCCCGGTGCCCATGAACTTCTGAAGCGGCAAGAACTTCTACTGCTTTGTTGTAATCAACGAGTTTGTCGTTTTCCTTTGATTTGAGCTCGATGACTAAAGCTGGGGAATCTTGCAGCTTAACCAGGTAATCAGGGGCTCCTACCTTGCTTTTGTCATCCAGACGCTCGAAATCGATCTTCAATAATCCCAAAATATCTTCAAAGACTTTTTCAAAATCCGTGCCCTTGGATGCGTAATATCGTTCTACGAGATCTGGGCGCGAGCAACGAGATGCTCTTTTCATATGACGTTCTGCCGCACGTTGCCGTTGCCTGGATTTCCACTCGCGGCATGTATCTCTTAACCAATTCGACTTGGCTTGCGGAGACGGCTTCGCCTTTGCAAAAATTGCGACACGGATAGCATCTGCATCTGCAGAGCCTTGCATAATTCTCCCTGGCGTCGAGTACCCTACTGCCTTTAGAGCAAGGATTTCCGTGCGGTTGACTCGAAACTCCGAGCCGGGCTGATTCAACGACATCATCCAAAGCGCATCGTCCGGCAATCCTTCTCCCAAACGGAAACTAAGTCGACGAATTACGCGAGGAAGTTTGGCCAATGCATCGAGATTTTCGGCGGACTGCAGTACTTTAGGCCGCAAGGCTCCAGGCACGCGCTTATCCGATGCTGCAGTTGCTATAGCCGAAAGCCCTTGCAGTACCCAGGCAAGATTACGGAACATCTCCAGAAGCATCCCCGCACTTAAGTTTGGCAGCGTGCTTTCCAGATTCTTTAATTCTGCCCCGTCGATCCATTCACATGTCAGCTGTGTACCATTGATGGGGGCAATATCTGCCAGCCAAACAGGCTCGGCCAGATCGGCCGAATAACAGTCGGCATCGACCAATGTGTACTTATCCAATGGATAAGGCAGAAATCTGGTTTTGTGGAAACTGCGAAACTCAGGACTACAAAGGCAGGCGCTAAACAGTAGGAATGCCAGTTTCCGAATATCCCCATCAGCACCTGGCGCGGGAAGGCATCTGATCAATACCCCCGCCTTTTGTACGATATATCCTAGGAGGAAAGTACAAGTCTGAGGCATCAGCCCGCTGTGTCCGACAGCTTTTCCAACAGGAGTTGCGCTTAACCTGCCTGTTGTCGTTTGAATCAGGAAGCCTTCCACTAGCAAGCTATCGACTGCGTTCGCCAACATCCCTGTCCAGCTAGCAAACTTCTTCGAATTTCTATCCTGCTCTCTGAGAGCGCTAAACGTAGTGCAAATCAAGCTTTCTAGCTCGGCTCGCGATGAGCATAGACCAGATGAGACCAGTTGCAATGCAAGTTGATCGAATCTCTCCGGGGTGACGCGAGGCTTCAAGTCTGGCAAAGCATCTAAATTCAAATATTCACGAGCATTGCGAATCTCAGAGTCGGTGTTGGCGAAAAAAATGACTCGGCCATGCTCATGCTCAAACCCCATTCTGCCAACTCGGCCAGCCATATTGTGAAACTCCGCTGACTCGATCGGGATGTGAGCACGCAGATTCGCGTCCCAGCGTTTCCAGGTGGCGAAAATAGCTGCGCCTAAAGGGAAATTGACTCCGGCTGCAAGGGTTGAAGTTGCGAATACAATGTCCAATTGCTTATTCAACAGATGTTGCTCTACGATGTGCCGCTCCTCATCAGTCAAATCCGCATTGTGAGAGGCGACTCGAACGTTGATCGTTTCAGCAAGAAATGCGTTCGCGGCTGTTTCCGGCAACCCCTCGAAAGCTAGAGACATCTGCCCCTTTTTTACGGAATTGGATGCTTCGAGATATTGCCGCGCCAAATCATACGTATCCTGTTTTCGCATGCAAAAAACGATGATTGGTAGGGGAGGGTTTTTCTGACGCAATAACGAAAGAAGCGCGGAAATTGGGTTGCTCTCGACTCCGTCAGGCAATGCTAGCCCCTCCGTTACCGATTCTGGGCGTTCGGTGTTCGATGAGGCTATGCCAACAGGCGTCCAGCATTCATATTTAAGGTGCTTTTCGCGGGCCTGTTCGATCACCAAAGACACCCCAAGCCAATGCGCAAGATCAGCAGCATCCTTATGCTGGAGTACCGCGGAAAGGCCAATGAATTGTTTCCAGCCTGCGCTTCTTAGGAGAGTAAGCAAAATTTCGACACTTTGCCCTCGATGCTCATCGCCGATTAGTTGTATCTCATCGCAGACAATAACGGTTCTGCCCATGTCTGACGGCACTCCAGAGGCGGATAGTAGGGCCAGATATTTCTCGTATGTCGCGACTAAGAGTGGTGCCCGCAGAGGTTCTTTGGGCGACTCTCCGTCGGCGTCCTCTATGTAATCCCCTGTGGCGATGACAAGATTGGAGCCGTCACCTGATAGATGGCTTGGAAGAAGGAGAGTTTTAAAGTCTTCAAATTTCTGCTTAGCAAGTGCACGATGAGTTACAAGATATACCGTGCTGCAATTGGATTCCAAACTATTGGCAATGGCCCACAAGGCAATTTGGGTTTTTCCAGTTGAAGTTGGAGAAACAATTAGTAGACTTTCACCTCTTCCAACACCAGCAGATAAAGCAGAAAACTGAACATCTGTTAAAGCTGGTTTTTCATCTTGTTTAAAAATGAGGTGATTAATGGTGGTTTGCGATAGGCCATGATCTTTTGGCAACTCGAATTTCATTAATTATGCGCTTTCTAATCAATTGGGATATTAAGTCTAAGCTACACTCTGTCAAAACTTAAAAAATAGTAAAATATATAGTTTTCTCTGATAAGTCTTTAACCATATCTTTTGGTAATATTGGCCATTCGCTCATTACCTCGGTATAGCCATATCCAGCAACATCAGCGCTCAATCCATCTATTCTTGCATTGATGAAAATTTCAATCGCATTTGTGTAGTACTCGAAATGTAACTTGTCTCGAAAGTACACTCCAAAGAAATCATCGACATTTTTATCAAAAATGTATTCTGTAGTTTCCCCGATGTAGCGGGTTTGTGGTGACCTGGCCATCAAGTTAATTAACCAAACCAAGGTAATCCCAGAGATCTGATTCATTTGTTTAATTGATAGGGATAGGCATCTATCAAAAACAGATTGCTTGCCATATTTATCAAAAAGAACGCATAGAACGGGTGAGATATCTGGATTAACTCTAACTAATTGATACTCTTGCAAAAGACTTTCAAACTGGCTGCTTATCTCTTTTATGGAATGCGTTGTTTTTTGAAGTAATGTCCAAAAGTAAGAATGATATAACGTTTTTGAGCCATGGAATCTTTCATCTTGATCTACCGCATCCACTAGATGGTCCATGGTACGCCACTTATTCTTTATGCCTCTTGGTTTTCTAGCTTTTTTGCGTATCCACTCAAAGGTTCGTGGCCGATCATCAGTGGACATTTCATTCTGCATATTCTCCGCCGTCCATGCAAAAAGTTTATCTAAAGCATAATCTGATAAATCACATCTTGACTTGATATAACGGTACCAAGTCCAAACACGAGCCTCTTCAGCCCAATGCTTGGATTGTCCACCCCTTTTCTTTTTGAATGGTGTCACTTGAATAACCATTCGAACATCCTAGATTGTTTTGTTTCAGTCAGTCAACATCAACATTCATTAACGCAAATCAAGGAAGCTAAATGAATACCGACCAAGACTTGATTGTAAAAATGGAGGAGCGATACGGCCCCATCATTAGCGGCAAGCATCTTTATGCTGCGCTTGGATTCAACACTTATGCAGCGTTCTATCGCAGTTTGCAATTGGACGAACTTGGAGTAAAGGTATTTAGGCTAGCTGGTCGAAAAGGCTGGTTTGCTAGAACAATCGATGTGGCTAATTGGATAAACCAACAATCTAAGGGGGAGGAAAAAGAATGAGATATTAATTACTAAAAATGTTGTTTATATGGCGCAGAAAAGCACAAAGCTCAGAACCTTTGCGAGAGGTAATCTGAGCTTTCGAAGTGTGCTTAACAAGCTTTCCCTGTTGGCACAATTCTCTGCTTATGTAATTTGAATGTCAAGCATTTCCAAATGCAATGGGTTTCCCTTGCCGAAAAAAATGACCTCTCGATTACATGCGCCTACGTACGCCCGAATTCGGGTGAATTCAAATAAAAAGTAGAGCAGAGGTAAATCATGACAATCATTTTTAACCAATCGAAAAAATACCGAGATTTAAGTCTCATGGATATTGTGCAATTAACAGAAGAGCAAGCATGGAATAAATTTAAATCAATCAGATGGGGACATGGTGATGAAACCCGGTGTCCATATTGCATGGAGTGGGGCAGGCATGGCTTCATCAAAACCCGAAAAATATGGAATTGCAGGTATTGTCCGATGCAATTCAGTGTTACAACAGGCACGCCGTTCGAGAAACATAAGCTATCACTCGTTAAGCTGATGGTGATAGTTTTCTTCTTTGCATCCGAGCATCAAGGTCTATCGGCAAATACCTTCCATACTCAGTTCGGTTCAACGCTGAAAACCATTTTCCATAATGTCTCAAAAATTAGAGAGGCACTCTATGAAACCAATGATTTAAGTCCGCTTACCGGTATAGTACATATTGATTGCGCCCATTTTTGCGGCAAGCCAAGACGGTCAAATATTAGGAAAACAACAGATTCATATGTAATAAATAATCGGCTACGGAACAGAAAAGATTCAATTGTTCCAGATCTCAGTACACACCCTGAACCCGAGAATAGGAGGAAATATAAAAATAGACGAATCTTACTCACAATGTCACAGTGCAATACCTCAGCCATAGGCAGCATAGGCTCAAACCGGACAATTTGTTATGTTATTAAAAACGAAAAGGCGAGTAGTATCATCCCATTGATTAAAAGGCATGTAAGCAAGGATGCGATAATCATGACGGATTTTGGTAGTGCGTTTAAATCGATATTCATTGAAACCGGAATTCGTCACTTTGCCGTTAACCATTCCGAGGAGTATATGTCTAAAAATGGCGTAAATAACAATATGGCTGAGGCATTCTTCTCCAGGATGAGGCGCGCAGAATTCGGCACATACAATGGGATGAGGCCGCAATATTTTGCGTTTTATTCTGCGGAGTTTGCGTGGAGGCAGGATTCCAAAGATTTAACATTGAATGAAAAATTCAATGATATCTTGAAAAGGATGTTATCTAGAGAGCCCTCCAAAGCATTTACTAATTACAATCATGGTTCCAGGCTTGGGATTGAATATGTAAGCTAAATTATTTAGCATTTATTGGGGAGTGACTCGCTATCAGTTCTTTTGACAGCGACCAACTCCCTTCTACATTCTCATCAAGCGGATGATGCCTAATCACTCGTCCTAATTTAAATTGCCGATTCAAGACAACTGCTACGGCCCTCGAAGCTTGTCTATACGGTACTGTTTCACCTGAATACTCCATATACCTATTAATTAGATAATCTACTATTTGAGGTTTCGGTACGGGAGAATCATTCATCTTTAGAATTAAACATTCCAAAACATACTTGGTGATGTTACCGCCAGGGAGTTTGAACCGATGGACTTGATTATTAATCGGTTTGATATTTGAAATATCAATTTGTATTTCATGAAGTCTTAATGTGTCATCAATTGACTTCAGTTCGGATTCGAGTGCTCTGAGTTTATCAACTAAATGCTCAACTTTCCGAAGAGTTTTTTTAGTCTTGATTATTTGACCATCAATACGTGCTCGTTTATCAATTAACCACATAAGTGAAGATGGAATTCTATTCGTCATAGATAGAATTCCACCATATTTCACATAATTAGTTTAATGTGTTTGGTGAAAATTGGCGTTTAATGCCTTGATAAACGGGGGTTTTTGCCCTCTTATCCAGCCATATAAATCATATAAGTCTTATTAAAATGGTCGCCATTCAACTAACAAATTGTTGAATTTTTAATAACAACTTAAAGGAAAAAAACCACATGACAGATACACCTGCATCTACATTGGATATGGGAACTGGAGATATGGAGAGAGGTAACTTAAATAAGTTATCCCATCAGAAGAGCTCTCAATCCAATCACCCAAACCGGAAGATGAAATTAGACCATGCTTCCCTGCCTTCTCCTGCTAGCTATCTAGCCAGCCAAGGCCTTCTTCAAGGTCACCGGGGAGGCTGGGCAATGATCCGGTGTCCTGTACATAAAAGCGGGCAGGAAAAACATCCGAGCATGAGCGTGAGTCTGGATAAGGGGAACTTTAAATGCTTTGCGTGTGGAGCTAAAGGTGGAGACATCGTTGACCTACATCGCCTTATATCCGGAAGTGACTTTTTAACAACTGTAAAACATTTGGGAGGTAGACTTTATGCATAATGTTATCAAAAAATCCATTCAAAAATGGGTAAACACAGAGCCCGAACAACCAGCTATCTTAAACACCTCTACAAGCGAGAAAGAAAAGTTTACAAGCGCGATTAAAAGTATTTTTCAAAAAGACTTAAATCAAGGTTATGTTGTAAAAAGCACTTTTACTTTTAAAACTGCAGAGGGAACTCCAATTTACTGGAAGGTCCGCCTTGAACATACAAATGCGCCCAAGATTATTCGTCCAATCAAAAAACAAAACGGCAACTATATTGTAGGAGAGCCAAATTTTGATGGCAAAAAACCACTATATCAACAAGAACTCTTAAAACATAACAGTGACGCGGTATTTATTGTTGAAGGTGAAAATAAAGCTTTAATACTCAAGACTCTTGGCGTTTTGTCGGTGACAAGTGGCAGTGCAACCAGTGCAACATCTGCAGACTGGAGTCCACTGGAAGGACGCAAAGTTATCATCTGGCAAGACAATGATCAACCAGGCAAAGACTTTGCAAAAAACTCAGCCGACATCCTATTGGAATTGGGATGTCATGTGATGTTTGTTGATATTGACAAGCTCAATTTGAACATTTCCGAGGATGTTATTGACTGGCTTGAACGAAATCCTAATGCTACGAAAGAGGATATCAGGTCTCTTCCCTTAATTAGTTACGAAGAAATCCATACAGGGAATAAAATCCAAGCTTCGAATGCAGACACGTCGAACGGCTGGAAAGCACCCCTGTCGATTACGTCAATTCCCCAAAGAAAACCCTACCCTATTGATGCTTTACCGGAAAGCATTCTTAGACCTGTTCAGGAAGCCGTTGACTTTGTTCAGTGCCCATTCCCCATGGCTGCATGTGCAGCAATTGCCAACATTTCAATTGTTTCGCAATGTCTGGTTAATGTTGAGCGTGATAATGGCCTCAATGGGCCAGCAAGCTTATATTTTTTAATTGTTGCGGATTCTGGGGAGCGAAAATCATCTATTGATAACATATTTTCTCTACCAGTGCGAAATTGGGATAAGGCAAAGGCTGAAGAAAATCGTAATGAATCAAAGGAATACGCAATATTAAATTCCTTATGGAAAATCAAAGAGGATGAAATTAAAAAGGCTATCATTTCAGGTATACGTAAAGGAAAAGATACATGTGCTCATGAAGCACTTCTTCAAAAGCATATGTTTGAGGAACCAAAAAAACCGATATCAAAATCATTAATATACAAAGATGCTACAACTGAAGCTCTATCTGTTGAATTGCATTAATAATTGACCCACCAATTGCATTTAAAATTGACCCACCCTTAGCTGTTAATTTAGCATAAATTTATTGGGTTGGTATCTTGA
>LNAP01021651.1_pt1 | contig 18092 bp, 13 predicted proteins | sample 602601 | NCBI WGS metagenome assembly LNAP01 (sample SAMN02440304, study PRJNA202911) | soil metagenome | biome: Subtropical and temperate rainforests or woodlands; isolation source: soil samples (1 kg each in a 20% v/v slurry with milli Q water) were... ...
CTCACCCGCGCCCTGGGCGAGCTGCGCCAGCAGCAGCCGCTCAACGCCCGCACCCGCGCCAGCCACGCCCCCGGCTGGGCCGATGCCGATGGCCAGATCCTGCTGGTGCGCGAGGACGTCGGCCGCCACAACGCGCTGGACAAGCTGATCGGGGCGATGCATCGCGCGCAGCTGGCCGCGCAGGCCGGATTTTTGGTGGTCACCAGCCGGGCCAGCTACGAGATGGCGATGAAGGCGGCCAGCGCCGGCATCGGCTTCATGGCCGCCATTTCCGCGCCGACCGCGCTGGCGGTGTCGCTGGCCCAGCGCTGCGGCCTGACCCTGGTGGGCTTTGCCCGTGATGACGGCCATGCGCTCTACACCCATCCCTGGCGCCTGATCGACCCGGCGCCGCAAGGCGCAGCCCCATGACGCGCGGTCGCGGGGACCGGCGCACCGGCGCGCGGGCACCGCATGCTGCCGAAGCGTCAGACGTGACAGAATTCGCCGGATTGGTTCATGGAACAGACCCTGAAGATGGCCGCCGTCCCCACCACCGCCCCTGTCAATTCGCCTGCCCGCGTGCTGCTGGCCAGCCTGATGGGCACCACCATCGAGTTCTTCGACTTCTACATCTACGCCACCGCCGCGGTGCTGGTGTTCCCGAAGCTGTTCTTCCCGCAGGGCGATCCGGTCGCCGCGCAGCTGGCTTCGCTTGCGACCTTTGCGGTGGCCTTTGTGGCGCGGCCGTTCGGCTCGGCGCTGTTTGGCCACTTCGGTGACCGCATCGGCCGCAAGGCCACGCTGGTGGCCGCGCTGCTGACCATGGGCATCTCCACCGTGGTGATCGGCCTGCTGCCCACCTACGGGACCATCGGCGTGATCGCGCCGGCGCTGCTGACCCTGTGCCGCTTTGGCCAGGGCATCGGCCTGGGCGGCGAATGGGGCGGGGCGGTGCTGCTGGCCACCGAAAACGCACCGCCAGGCAAGCGCGGCTGGTATGGCATGTTCCCGCAGCTGGGCGCGCCGCTGGGCTTTCTGCTGTCGGCGGCGACCTTCCTGATCATGGGCGCCACGCTGAGCCCGGAGCAGTTCATCGGCTGGGGCTGGCGGGTGCCGTTCATCGCCTCGGCGCTGCTGGTGATCATCGGCCTGTGGGTGCGCCTGAGCATCAACGAGACCCCGGCCTTCCAGCAGGCGATCGAACGCAACGTGCGCCTGCGGGTGCCGTTTCGCGCGGTGTTCTCCCAGCACCTGGGGCCGCTGGTGCTGGGCACCCTGGGCGCGCTGGCGACCTTCGTGCTGTTCTACATCATGACCGTGTTCGCGCTGGGCTACGGCACCGGCATCCTCGGCTACAGCCGTCAGCAATTCCTGCTGCTGCAGATGGTGGCCATGCTGTTCTTCGCCGCGGGCATCCCGCTCTCGGCGCTGTACGGTGACCGCACCACCGCACGCGGGGCGATGCTGGTGGCCAGCGTCGGCATCCTGGTGTTTGGCCAGCTGTTCGGCCCGCTGTTCCAGGCCGGGCACGTGGTCCAGGTGGCGATCTTCCTGTGCATCGGTTTGTTCATCATGGGCTGGACCTACGGCCCGGTCGGCACCCTGCTGGCCGAGGTCTACCCGACCGAGGTGCGCTACACCGGCTCGTCGCTGTCGTTCAACCTGGCCAGCGTGCTGGGCGCGGCGCCGGCGCCGTACGTGGCCACCTGGCTTGCGAGCAACTACGGCGTGCAGATGGTGGGTTACTACCTCAGCGCCGCCGCCCTGGTCACGATCCTGGCGCTGCTGGCGGTGCAGCGCCACCAAGTAGCGCATCGGTCTTCGCGATGGGGCATGCGTGGCGGCTGGCCCCCGACCTGCGCGCCGCACCTGCCGGTCAGTGAAAGATGGGGGCCAGGGTGCGATTGAGCCTGCCGCCCTGCTGGTGGCTGCGGGCGAACTGATCAGGGTGCCGGCGCACGGTGTCGGCCTTGTCGTCGGTACAGATCTGATCGGACGACCGGCGTGAGAGCAGGTGCCTGGGGTCTTTGGGGACTTCAGCGCCACCTGGAAGCGCAGCCGGTCTCCGTCAGCCTGTTGGATGAAGTCCTCATGCATCGCTCGCTGGTTGAGCATCTCCACGCTGCGACGGTGCTGTTGGTGGATCAGATCGTGGCCTGGATCAACGGCAACACGTTGCGAGGCGGGCGCGCCGCTGCTTTCAGTGGGCTCATCCTGCGGTCACGACCTGGTTGCGCCCGCCGGCCTTGGCCAGATAGAGGCGTCGGTCCGATTCGGCCAGCAGTCGGCGCAGTGAATCCTGCGGGCCCTGGGTACTGCACACGCCAATGCTCACGGTGGCAGTCAGGTGGCTTTCACCGATGGGGACTCGCAGTTCAGCGATTCGCGCGCGCAGCGTTTCGAAGTAGCCGCTGGCCTGGTCGTCTGCCAGGCCCGGTGCAAGCAGGCAGAACTCTTCGCCGCCGAAACGTGCCACCAGATCCTGCGGCCTGGCGTGACCGGACAGCGCTGCGGCCACGGCACGCAGCGCGTCGTCGCCGGCCTCGTGGCCCCAGGTGTCATTGATGTGCTTGAAGTGATCGATGTCCACCATTGCGGCGGCGACCTGGGTGTTCTGCGAGAGCAGCTCCGGCAGCATGCGCTGGCTCTGTTCCAGGAAGTGCCGGCGATTGGGCAGGCCGGTCAGGAAGTCGCGCGTGGCCAGATCCTGCAGGGTGCCGATCAGTTCAAGCTGCTCGACGTTCTGCGAGACGCGGCAGAAGAATTCCTCGCGCGAGAACGGCTTGCGCAGGAAGTCGTTGGCGCCGTTCTTCAGGAAGCGCGGAATCAGCGTGGGGTCGCTGCTCCCGGACAGCCCGATCACGGCCACCTTGTCGCGCATGTGGGTTTTCCGCATCCGCCGGACGAATTCCACCCCGTCCATGCCGGGCATTTCCTGGTCGACCACCGCCAGTCGGATGCTGGGGTTGCGTTCGAGCGCCTGCAGCGCCGAAGCGCCATCGGTGGCCTGCTCGACCTGGTAGCCGTACATCGCCAGCAGGCTGGCCGCGTACATCCGCGCGGACAATGAATCGTCCACCACCAGCGCGGCGATGCGCCTGTTTCGCTCCAGGCGCTGCACCAGCCAGGCCAGGTAGTCGATGCTGCCCGGCGCGTTCTTCAGCACGTAGTCGATGATCTGCTGCTGGAGCACGCGCTTGCGCAGGTCATCGTCGTACACGCCACTGACCACGATGGTGGGCAGGTTGCGGTCCAGGAAAAAGTCCACCACCGCATCGCGATCACCATCGGACAGGACCAGTCCGGTGAGGACCAGGAACCAGCCATCCTCGGCGTCAAGGACCCGGGCTGCTTCGGCAAGGGTTGAAACCACGGTCACGGGAAGTTCGATGCGCTGTCCGATTGCTTCGCGCAGCAGTGTGGTGAACGTGCGCGAGTTCTCCACCAGCAGGACCTTCTGCGGCAATGCTTCACCTTCCTGATTGACGGCTGCTGTCAGCGCAAAAGGATGCATCGGACGCGATGTCCAGAGGGGGGCAGCATTGCTAGCGGCGGGGTTCCAGAATTCTTGAGCCCTCCGTCAAAAAAGCTCTACCAAAGGGCGTCGCGCAGCTTGTACCAGCCCATCGCCGCCACCAGCAGCGGCGTGCGCAGCGCCTGGCCACCGGGGAACGGCGCGTGGCCGATCTTCGCAAACAGGTCCAGCCGCTGCGCCTGGCCGGCAATGGCCTGGGCAATCAGCTTGCCGGCCAGTCCGGTGGCGACCACGCCGTGGCCGGAGAAGCCTTGCGCGAAGTACAGGTTCGGTTGCAGCCGGCCCCAGTGCGGCGCGGATGTCGACCAGGCCGCCCCACACGTACTCCAGCGGCACCTCCTTCAACTGCGGGAAGACGCCGGCGATGCGCCGGCGCATGATCCCCTGCAGGTCGCCCGGGTCGCGCCCGGAATAGCTGGCGCGCCCGCCGAACAGCAGCCGGTGGTCATGGCCGAGCCGGTAGTAATCCAGCGCCCAGGCGGTATCGGCCACGGCCATGTCGTTGCCGATCAGGGCGCGCGCGCCATCCTCGCCCAGCGGCGCGGTGGCGGCGATGTAGGTGCCGACCGGCATGATCCGCGACTCCAGCTCCGGGGCGATGCCGTGCAGCAGCGCGTTGCCGGCCAGCACGGCGAAATCGCAATGCACCTCGCCCTGGGCGGTCCTGAACAGCGGACGTGTGCCGCGCACCAGCGTGGTCACTTCGGACTGCTCGAAGACCCGCACGCCAGCCTCGATGGCGGCGCGGCCCAGGCCCAGCGCATAGGCCAGCGGATGCAGGTGCCCGCTGATCGGGTCATACAGCGCGCCCAGGTAGCGGTCGCTGGCCAGCGTCTGGCGCAGGCGTTGCCGGTCCCACCATTGGACCGGATGGTCGTAGCGCGTATTGAAGTGCTCGACCATCGCCTGCAGCTCGCGCTGCTGGCGCGGCTTCAGCGGGACGGTGGCGTGCCCGGGGCGCCAGTGCGCCTGGATATCGTGCCGGGCCAGACGGCCATGCAGCCAGTCCAGGCCTTCGCGCGAGAGGTCGAACATGCGCCGCGCATCGTCCGCGCCGACCAGGGCTTCCAGCTTCTCCTCGCCACAGCCGAAGCCGACGATCGCCTGGCCGCCGTTGCGGCCCGACGCGCCCCAGCCGATCCGCCGGGCTTCCAGCATCACCACCCGATAGCCGGCTTCGGCCAGTTCCAGTGCGCAGGCCAGGCCGGTGTAGCCGGCACCGAGCACGCAGACATCGCAGTCGATGCGCCCGACCAGCGCGGGTTGGACGGGCAGGGGCGTGGTGCTGGCGGCGTACCAGCTGGGCGGGTAAGCCGAGGTCATGTCACGTGCCGACGCGGGTGGGACAGATGGGCACATTGTACTTTGCTTGGCCGCTTCTCCCCCGCTTGCGGGGGAGAAGATGCCCGGAGGGCAGATGAGGGGGGGCATTTCGCGGGTGGCTTGATGCATTGACATGGGCTTCGGTATGGCCTGAAGGGTCGTGCGGGCCCGGTCTTCGATTGCCCCCTCACCCCGGCCCTCTCCCCCGCAAGCGGGGGAGAGGGGGCAAAGCGGGCCGGCTTGCTCTTCCTGACTTGCGGGCGGGGGAGAGGGGGCCAAGCGAGCCAGCTTGCTCTCCGCCGCAAGCGGGGGCGAGGGGGCCTCGCGAGCCGACGTGCTGCGGGAGCTGCTCAGACTGCACGCAGGTACCAGGCGTATTCCAGGTCGGTGACCTGGGTTTCGAAGCTGCGCAGTTCCTTGAGTTTCTGCTGGCCGTAGATGTGGCGGAAGCGCTCGCCGAACTGGCGGGCGATGAACTCGCTGGCCAGAAAATCGTCGATCGACTGGCGCCAGTGCGGGCTGCGGTTCTCGGTCTGCTGGTAGGCGTTGCCGACGATCGGTGGGCCCGGGTCGAAGCGATGTTCCAGTCCGTGCAGCATGCCGGCCAGCACCGCCGCGCAGGCCAGGTAGACATTGGCGTCGGCCCCGGCGATGCGGTGTTCGATGCGGGTGTTGCTGGCATCGCTGTGCGGGACGCGCATGGCCACGGTGCGGTTGTTGAAGCCCCAGGTCTCACCCAGCGGGACGAAGGCGTTCAGCACGTAGCGGCGGTAGCTGTTGGCATGCGGGGCGAACAGCAGCATGGTGTCGCGGGCGCTGGCCTGCAGGCCGCCGATGGCGTGCCTGAGGGCGTCGGCGGGCGCGGCCTGGCTGCCGGCGAAGAGGTTGTGGCCGTCGCGGTCCAGCACGCTCACGTGCACGTGCAGGCCATTGCCGGCCTGGTCCACCAGCGGCTTGGCCATGAAGCTGGCCTGCAGGCCTTGGCGCTGGGCCACCGCCTTGATGGTGCGCTTGAGCATCAGCGCCTCGTCGCAGGCGCGCAGTGCATCGGCGCGATGCTTGAGGTTGATCTCGAACTGGCCCGGCGCATATTCGGCCACGGCCGTGTCGGCCGGAATCTCCTGCACCGCGCAGGCGCTGGACACCGCGTCGATGAAGTCGCGGTTGTCGTCCAGGTCCTCCATGTAATAGACCTGGGTCGACGCGTTGCGCGCGCCGGTGCTGGGGTTGATCGCGGTCTGCGGGCGGCCATCGGCACCGGGCAGGCGGTCGAACAGGTAGAACTCCAGTTCGATCGCCACCACCGGGGTCAGGCCGCGCTCGGCGAAGCGCTGCACCACCCGGCGCAGGACCTCGCGCGGGTTGGCCTCGAATGCGCCACCGGCGCCGTCCTCCATCGCCAGCAGCAGTTGCGCCATCGGTCGTGGCGACCACGGCACCGGGCGCAGCGAGCCGGGCACCGGCCGGCAGATCCGGTCCTCGTCGCCGATGTCGTAGCCCAGCCCGGTTTCCTCGACGGTGTTGCCGGTGATGTCGGTGGCGATCAGTGACATCGGCAGGCACACCCCGTCGCTGTAGACCTTGTCCAGCGCGTCGGCGGTGATGCGCTTGCCGCGCAGCAGGCCGTTCATGTCCGGCAGCAGCAGGTCGACCGCTTGCAGGTCGGGGAGCGCGGCCAGGGTGGCGGCATCGCGGGCGCGCAGGGCGTGGTCTGAGGCGTCGGAAAAGGCGGTCATGGCGGCCTCGGGAATGGTGCAGGCCAGCTTATCAGGGCGCGGCGCTGTCAAGAATACTCAACAGTCGGCAGTTCCCAGGCAGCAAAATGGCCCTTGAGGTCGGCGAAACCCCGGTCCCAGGCGCTGGGCGTGTTGTAAAAATAAAACGCCCACGCTACTTTGCGGCAACGCCCCACGCCCGCCGAGTCACGCATGGCCAAGCCGCCGCTGATCGGAATTCCCACCGACCGCACCCAGATCGGGCTGCACCCGTTTGTGGCGGTCGGCGAGAAATATGTGCGCGCGGTGGTCGATGGCGCCGGCGGGATTCCGCTGCTGTGGCCGGCGCTGAGTCCGCCGCTGGATCCGGCCGTGCTGCTGGAGACGGTCGATGGCCTGTTGTTGACCGGCGCGGTCAGCAACATCGAGCCGCATCACTATTCCGACGAGCCCAGCTGGGAGGGCAACCTGCACGACCCGGCGCGCGATGCCACCACGCTGCCGCTGGTGAGCGCAGCGCTGGCGGCCGGCGTGCCGATGCTGGCGGTCTGCCGTGGCTTCCAGGAGGTCAATGTGGCCCTGGGCGGCACCCTGCACCAGAAGGTCCACGCGGTGCCCGGCCTGATGGACCACCGCGAGGACCAGCAAGCGTCTCTGGACGTGCAATATGGTCCAGCCCACGTCGTGAGCCTGGCCCCCGGCGGCCTGCTGGCCGCAGTCGGCGGCGCGCAGCAACAGGTCAACTCGCTGCACGGACAGGGCATCAGGCGGCTGGCCGAGGATCTGGTTGTTGAAGCCACCGCCCCGGATGGGCTGGTCGAAGCCTTTCGCCATGCCGGCGCCACCTTCCTGCTGGGCGTGCAGTGGCATCCGGAGTGGAAGCTCACCCAGAACCCTTTTTATGCCGGGATCTTCCGTGCGTTTGGCGATGCCTGTCGCGCCCGTGCCCGCCTTCGCCGCGAGCCTGCCTTCGCATGAGTCGCCAGGTCAAGCGCACCACCCCGATCGAGCAGCCGGAGAATTCGCTGCGCCGCTGGCTCAAGGAGCGGCGCATCACCGAGGTCGAATGCCTGGTGCCGGACATCACCGGCATCGGATCATCCCGGCCGACAAGTTCAGCCACGACTACGGCACCCGCCTGCCCGAAGGCATCTTCGCCACCACCGTGACCGGCGACTATCCGGACGACTATTACGAACTGACCAGCCCGTCGGACTCGGACATGTTCCTGCGCCCGGATCCGTCCACCGTGCGCATGGTGCCGTGGGCCGCCGATCCGACCGCGCAGGTGATCCACGACTGCTGGACCAAGGACAACGTCCCGCACGAGCTGGCCCCGCGCAACGTGCTGCGGCGCGTGCTCAAGGCCTACGAGGATGCCGACCTGCAACCGGTGGTGGCGCCGGAGCTGGAGTTCTTCCTGGTGCAGAAGAACACCGACCCGGATTTCCCGCTGCTGCCACCCGCCGGCCGCTCCGGCCGTCCGGAAACCGCGCGCCAGTCGTACTCGATCGACGCGGTCAACGAGTTCGACCCGATCCTGGACCTGATGTACGACTATTGCGATGCGATGGAACTGGACGTGGACACGCTGATCCACGAGTCCGGCGCGGCCCAGCTGGAGGTCAACTTCACCCATGCCGATGCCTTGAGCCGCGCCGACCAGGTGTTCCTGTTCAAGCGCACCATGCGCGAGGCGGCGCTGCGCCATGGTATCTACGCCACCTTCCTGGCCAAGCCAATGGAGAACGAACCCGGCAGCGCCATGCACATCCACCAGAGCGTGCTGGACCGCAAGACCGGCAAGAACGTGTTCGCCGGCAAGGTGGAGGGCAAGGAGAGCAAGACCTTCCATCACTACATCGGTGGCCTGCAGAAGTACGCGCCGCTGACCATGGCCTTCTTCGCCCCCAACGTGAATTCCTACCGGCGCCTGGCGATCGGCCAGGTCGCGCCGATCAACGTGCAGTGGGGTTACGACAACCGCACCTGCGGCCTGCGCGTGCCCAAGGACACCCTGGAGAACACTCGGGTGGAAAGCCGCTTCGCCGGCTCGGACGCCAACCCGTACCTGGCGATGGCCGCGACCCTGGCCTGCGGCCTGATGGGCATCCAGGAAAAGCTCAAGCCCACCACGCCGCTGGCGACCAGCGCCCAGGACCTGGGTTTTGAACTGCCGCGCTCGCTTGGCGAGGCGCTGGACGAACTGGAAGCGGCGACGATGCTGCACGAGCTGCTGGGCCCGCGCTTCGTGCGCGCCTACATCTCGGTCAAGCGCAAGGAGTACGAGACCTTCTTCCGGGTGATCAGCTCGTGGGAACGGGAGTTCCTGTTGTTGAACGTGTGAGGGGTGGTGCTGAGTCGGTGTTCGGGAACGGCGCAGAGCAACAGCTTTTCGCGTCAGGCGCCGACGAGCCGCCATGGCTGCGCCGTAAAGCAACGGCAACGGCAACGGCAGATTGCACTGAATCTTTTCCAACTGCTGTTCTGAACAATCAAGGAAAAAAGGATCCATGGACATCCAACAAACCCGCATCCTCCAGGACCTCGATGCCGCCCACCACCTGCATCCGTTCAACGACAACGGCGCGCTGGCGGCCAAGGGCACCCGGATCCTGACCAGGGGCCAGGGCTGCTACGTCTGGGATGCCGAGGGCAACAAGCTGCTCGATGCCTTCGCCGGGCTGTGGTGCGTCAACATCGGCTACGGGCGCAGCGAGCTGGGCGAGGTCGCGTCCAGGCAGATGACCCAGCTGGCCTACTACAACAGCTTTTTCCAGTGCACCACCGAGCCGACGATTCGGCTGGCGGCCAAGCTGGCCGAACTGACCCCCGGCGATCTCAACCATGCCTTCTTCGTCAATTCCGGCTCGGAAGCCAACGACACCATCCTGCGGCTGGTGCGCCATTTCTGGGCGGTGCAGGACCAGCCGCGCAAGAACATCTTCATCGGCCGCCACAACGGCTACCACGGCACCACCATGGCCGGCGCCAGCCTGGGCGGGATGAAGGGCATGCACGGCCAGGGCGGCCTGCCGATCCCGGACATCGTCCACATCGAGCCGCCGTTCTGGTTCTATGACGGCGGTGACCTGTCCGAAGACGAATATGGCCTGGTCGCCGCGCGCCGGCTGGAAGACAAGATCCTGCAGCTTGGCCCCGAGCGGGTGGCCGCCTTCATCGGCGAGCCGATCATGGGCGCGATTGGCGTGTACATCCCGCCACGCACCTACTGGCCCGAAGTGGAGCGCATCTGCCGCAAGTACGACGTGCTGCTGGTGGCCGACGAGGTGATCTGCGGGTTCGGCCGCACCGGGCAATGGTTCGGCTCGCAGTATTTCGGCTTCCAGCCGGACGTCATGCCGATCGCCAAGGGCATCACCTCCGGCTACATCCCACTGGGCGCGGCGATGTTCAACGATCGGGTGGCCGGCGTGCTCAAGGACCAGGGCGGCGAGCTGGCCCACGGCGCCACCTATTCCGGCCATCCGGTGTGCGCGGCGGTGGCGCTGGAGAACATCCGCATCCTGCAGGAGGAGAAGATCGTCGAGACCGCGCGTGACCACATCGCCCCGTACCTGGCCCAGCGCTGGGCCGAGCTGGGCGAGCATCGGCTGGTCGGCCAGGCGCGCATCGCAGGGCTTGGAACTGGTCCCGCACAAGGGCCAGCGCACAACCTTTGCCGAGCGCGGTACAGTGGGCACGCTGTGCCGCGACAACGCGTTGCGTCACGGCCTGATCCTGCGCGCCACCTACGATTCGATGCTGCTGTCGCCGCCGCTGGTGATCACCCGCGCGCAGGTGGACGAGCTGTTCGACAAGGCCTGGAAGGCGCTGGACGAGACGGCCGAGGCGATTGCAATCTGAAGTTCCCTGGGGAGGGATCAACGCGCGAGCCGCACCGGTGTGTGGACCGCACTTCCTGTCCAACGCCCCGCATGGGGCCGCAAGTGGAGAGACGCGATGAAGTTGCGATTGCTGTATGTGATGGTGGCGGCGGCGACACTGGCCGCCTGCAGTGGCGGCGACAAGGCGCCAGAGACATCGGCCGCAGGCGCGCAGGCCCCGGCGGCCAGTGGCGGCTCCAAGACGGTCAACGTCTACAACTGGTCCGACTACATCGCCGAGGACACCAATGCCAACTTCGAGAAGGCCACCGGGATCACCGTCACCTACGACGTGTTCGACAGCAACGAGGTGCTGGAGGCCAAGCTGCTGGCTGGCTCCAGCGGCTACGACGTGGTGGTGCCCTCGCTGAACTTCCTGGGCCGCCAGATCCAGGCCGGCGTGTTCATGCCGCTGGACAAGAGCAAGATCCCCAACAGCGCCAATCTCGACCCGGAGATGATGAAGCGGATCGAGAAGCAGGACCCGGGCAACAGGTACGCCGTGCCCTACATGTGGGGGACCACCGGCATCGGCTACAACGTGGACAAGGTCAAGGCCGCCTTCGGCAACACCGATGTCGCCAACAGCTGGGACCTGGTGGAACCTGGCCAAGCTCAAGGACTGCGGGGTGACCTTCCTGGATACCCCCAGCGAGATCGTGCCGATCGCGCTGAACTACCTGGGCGAGGATCCCAACAGCACCGATCCGAAGGTGATCGACAAGGCCGCCGCGCTGCTCAAGACCATCCGGCCGTCGATCAGCCAGTTCCATTCGTCCTCCTACATCGATGCGATGGCCAACGGCGATACCTGTCTTGTGGTGGGCTGGTCCGGTGACGTGATCCAGGCGCGCGACCGCGCCGAGGAAGCGGGCAACGGGGTCAAGATCGCCTATTCGATCCCGAAGGAAGGCGCGCCGCTGTGGTTCGACATGCTGGCCATCCCCAAGGATGCCAGGAACGTGGACAACGCCTACGCCTATATCAACTACCTGCTTGATCCGCAGGTGATGGCCAACAACTCCAACTTCATCAGCTATCCCAACGCGGTTCCCAAGGCCAAGGAGTTGATGGACGAGCAGATCACCTCCGATCCGACCATCTATCCGCCGCCGGAAGTGGCCGCCAAGCTGTTCACCTTCGCAATCATTCCGCCGGAAGTGGACAAGCAGTACACCCGGCTCTGGACCGACCTGAAGACCAACAGGTAAGCCGTCGCGGGGCAGGCCACCGGGCCTGCCCCGCGCGCCGTGCGGGAGACGCACGTGCTGCGCAGGCGCCAGGAGACGCAAGCCACGCACCGCCGGCCGCACGCGCCGCGCGGCACCAGACAGCCACGGGGACCGACATGGCAGCAGTGGAACAGCACGCGGTTTCAGGCCACGGGCCCTTGCACCTGCCCGGCGCGGAAGGCTATCTGCGCATCGAGAACGTGCGCAAGGAGTTCGACGGCTTCGTGGCGCTGGACGACATCACCCTGTCGATCCGCAAGGGCGAGATCTTCGCGCTGCTGGGCGGCTCGGGCTGCGGCAAGTCCACGCTGCTGCGCTGCCTGGGCGGGTTCGAACATCCCACCGCCGGGCATATCTTCCTGGACGGCCAGGCGCTCAACGGCCTGCCGCCGTACGAGCGGCCGATCAACATGATGTTCCAGTCCTACGCGCTGTTTCCGCACATGACGGTCGAACAGAACATCGCCTTCGGGCTCAAGCAGGACCGCATGTCCAGGGCCGACATCGCCAGGCGCGTGGAGGAAATGCTGGCGCTGGTGCAGTTGAACAAGCTGGCCAGGCGCAAGCCGCACCAGCTCTCCGGCGGCCAGCAGCAGCGCGTGGCACTGGCGCGCTCGCTGGCCAAGGGGCCCAAGCTGCTGCTGCTGGACGAGCCGATGGGCGCGCTGGACAAGAAGCTGCGCACCCTGATGCAGCTGGAGCTGGTTTCGATCATCGAAAAGACCGGGGTGACCTGCGTGATGGTCACCCACGACCAGGAAGAGGCCATGACCATGGCCACCCGCATCGCGCTGATGGATGCCGGACGCATCCGCCAGGTCGGCCCGCCCGATGAAATCTACGAGCAGCCGGCCACCCGCTTCGCCGCCAGCTTCATCGGCTCGGTCAACATGATTGACGCGGTGATCGACCAGGACGAGCCGGAATTTGTGACCCTGCGTTCGCCACAGCTGGAGACGGCCATCTACATCGGCCACGGCATTTCCGGTTTCGAAGGGCAGCAAGTGTCCTTCGCGGTGCGCCCGGAAAAACTCGGCATCGGCAAGGACGAACCGGCGCAGGCGCACAACAAGGCCCGCGGCGTGATCGAGGACATCGCCTATTTCGGCAGCCACTCGGTCTATCACGTCAAGCTGGCCACAGGCTTCACGATCATGGCCAACTTCGCCAACGTCCAGCGCTGGGCCAGCGAAGGCATGACCTGGGGCGACACGGTGTGGGTGTGGTGGGGCGACAACGACGGCGTGGTGCTGACCCAATGAGCGCGGCCAGCGTCTTCCACGCGCTGCGCAAGCTGACCCCCGGACCGCGCTGGGGGGTGATCGGCATTCCCTACCTGTGGATGCTGGTGTTCTTCGCCATCCCGTTCCTGATCGTGCTGAAGATTTCCTTCGCCCGGCTGGCCATTGCGATGCCGCCGTACACGCCGATCCTGGAAATCGACGGCGCCGAGGTCGCGCTCACGCTCAACCTGTCCAACTTCCTGCAGCTGGGCGCGCTGCAGAACGGCTACATCGCCGCCTACTGGAGTTCGATCGAGATCGCGGCCATTGCGACCTTGCTGACCCTGCTGGTCGGCTATCCGATGGCCTACGTCATCGCCAGGCTGCCGACCTCGAGCCGCAACACCGCGATGATGCTGGTGGTGTTGCCGTCGTGGACCTCGTTCCTGATCCGGGTCTATGCGTGGATCGGCATCCTCAAGAGCAGCGGGCCGGTCGGGCGCCTGCTGGAAAGGATCGGGGTGATCGACGCGCTGCAGTCGCTGGGCTGGATCGAGGGCCGGCAGATCCTGTACACGCCGCTGGCCACTTACATCGGCATCGTCTATTGCTACCTGCCGTTCATGGTGCTGCCGCTGTACACCAACCTGGTCAAGCATGACGGGCACCTGCTTGAAGCGGCCTACGACCTGGGCGCGCGGCCCTGGAAGGCGTTCCTCAGGATCACCTTGCCGCTCTCGCGCGCCGGCATCATTGCCGGCTGCATGCTGGTGATGATCCCGGCCGTGGGCGAGTTCGTGATCCCTGAACTCCTGGGCGGCCCGGACACGCTGATGATCGGCCGGGTGCTGTGGAACGAGTTCTTCGCCAACCGCGACTGGCCGCTGGCCTCGGCAGTGGCCATCGCCATGCTGCTGCTGTTGATGATCCCGATCGTGATCTTCAACCGCGTCCAGCAGCGCCAGATCGAAGGCAGGCTGACGTGAGCATGGTCGGACGTGCGCGCTGGCCGAGCTGGATCATCCTGGGTCTGGGGTTTTCCTTCCTGTACCTGCCGGTGCTGCTGTTGATGCTGTGGAGCGTCAACCGCTCGCGCCTGGCCACGGTGTGGGCGGGGTTTTCGTTCAAGTGGTACGGCGAGCTGCTGCGCGATGCGTCGATGCTGGAGGCGGCCTGGGTCAGCCTGCGCATCGCGTTCTGGACGGCCTGCGCTTCGGTGGTGCTGGGGACCCTGGCGGCGCTGGTGATGACGCGCATGCGCCGCTTCCCCGGCAAGACCCTGTTTGGCGGCTTGATCACCGCGCCGCTGGTCATGCCCGATGTGATCATTGGGCTGTCGATGCTGCTGATGTTCGTCTCGCTGGGTGATCTGTTCCATTTCCAGCCCAAGGGCATGCTCTCGATCTGGATCGCCCATACCACCTTCGCGCTGGCGTTCGTCACCGTGGTGGTGTCCTCGCGCATGGCCGAGCTGGACAAGTCGCTGGAAGAGGCCGCGATGGACCTGGGTGCCAACCGGATCAAGGTGTTCTTCCTGATCACCCTGCCGATCATCGCCCCGGCCCTGGTGTCCGGCTGGCTGCTGGCCTTCACCCTGTCGCTGGACGACGTGGTGATCGCCAGCTTCGTCTCCGGTCCCAGCTCGACCACGCTGCCGGTGAAAGTGTTTTCCTCGGTGCGCCTGGGGCTGAGCCCCAAGATCAACGCGCTGGCCACGTTGATGATTGCCATCGTCTCGGTCTGCGCCTTCATCGGCTGGTGGCTGATGTCGCGCAGCGAAAAGCGCCGCCGGCGGGACATTCAGCTGGCACTGCAGGAACATGATTGACAAGAAGTGGGACTTCGAGTTTCACTTTCACAACGTCATGCGGTTGTCGTGATCTAGGAGTCTGTCGGGCTTTGGCGGTCGAGGCGAAAATTCGGCTGCGCGAGGACAGATTTTCGCCGATTCGCCGCCCCATAGTGGTTCTATGGGGCAAGTATGGACCGCACAGCCGGATTTGCAGCCCGGCCGGCCAAAGTCCGACAGGCTCCTAGCATCCGGCGGCGTATTTGCACGGCATTGAGGCCGGCATCTCGGCCGCCCGGTGCCTGGTGCAGGTCGGGCCCAGACCCATCCCACCCAGCAGGACCTGCCGCCTTGAGCCAACACGAAGACGACGACCACAACGACCAGGCACGCGCCCGGGACAAGGATCGAGGCAAGGATCAAGGCAGGGATCAAGGCAAGGATAACGGGCAGGGCGGGGCTGACGGCCAGGCGGGTGGCGCGGACAAGGACGGTCCTGGAAAGCCTTCGCCGCTGAAGAATCCGAAAGTGAAATGGACCCTGATCGTGGCCGGCATCGTGGCCCTGGTGCTGCTGATTGTCTGGCTGGTCTACCACCTGCTGGTCGGCCGCTACCTGCAGGAAACCAACGATGCCTACCTGCAGGCCGATTCGGTCGCCGTGGCGCCGCGGGTCAATGGCTACGTCACTGCGATCTACGTGCAGGACCACGCCTGGGTGAAGGCCGGCCAGCCACTGCTGCAGATCGACGACCGCACCTATCGCGCGCAGCTGGAACAGGCCCAGGCCGCCGTGGCCCTGCGCCAGGCCGACATCGAGGCCGCACAGGCCGGCCTGGACGGTTACCGTGCCCAGCTGGCGCAGTCGCGTACCCAGGTCACCTCGGCCGCGGTCCAGCTGAAGTTCGCCAATGCCGAGGTCGCCCGCTTCGCGCCGCTGGCCGCCTCCGGCGCCGACACCCACGAGCACCAGGAGCAGCTGCAGCAGCAGCGCGACCAGGCCAAGGCCCAGTACGAGGCGGCCATGGCCCAGGTCACCAGCGCGCAGAGCCAGATCGCCGCGGGCGAGGCGCAGCTGGAGCAGGCCCGGGCCGGTCTGAAGCAGGCCCAGGCCAACGTCGACCAGGCCCAGGTGGCGGTGGAGGACACCCACCTGAAGGCTGCCATCGACGGTCGGGTGGGCGACAAGACCGTGCAGGTCGGCCAGTTCCTTGGTGCCGGCACGCGCACCATGACCATCGTGCCCATCCATGCGCTGTACCTGACCGCCAACTACAAGGAAACCCAGGTCGGACTGATGCGCGAAGGCCAGCCGGTGGAGATCGAAGTGGACGCGCTGCCCGGGGTCAGCCTGCAGGGCCATGTGCAGAGCCTCTCGCCCGGCACCGGCGCGCAGTTCGCACTGCTGCCGCCGGAAAACGCCACCGGCAACTTCACCAAGGTCGTGCAGCGGGTGCCGGTGCGCATCCGCGTCGAAGCCGGTCCAGAGGCGCGCAAGGTGCTGGTGCCGGGCATGTCGGTGATCGCCACGGTCGACACCCGCTCGGCCAGGGACGCCAGGGAGCGCACCGAGGACGAAGCCGAACGTCAGGACGCCGCACGCCCATGAGCGCGACCGGCGCCAGCGCAGGCGGCAGGGCGCAGTCCGGCGGCGCACAAAAAGCCGACACAGGCGCCTGGCTGGCCGTGGCCGCCGGCACCATCGGCTCGTTCATGGCGACCCTGGATATTTCCATCGTCAATGCCGCCCTGCCCACCATCCAGGGTGAAGTCGGCGCCAGTGGCACCGAGGGCACCTGGATTTCCACCGCCTACCTGGTCAGTGAGATCGTGATGATCCCGCTGACCGGCTGGTTCGTGCGCACCCTGGGGCTGCGCAACTTCCTGCTGATCTGCGCGGTGATGTTCACCGCGTTCTCGGTGATGTGCGGGCTGGCCACCTCGTTGCCGATGATGATCATCGGCCGGGTCGGCCAGGGCTTTGCCGGCGGCGCGCTGATCCCCACGGCGCTGACCATCGTGGCCACCCGCCTGCCGCCGTCACAGCAGACCCTGGGTACGGCGCTGTTCGGCATGACCGTGATCATGGGGCCGGTGATCGGTCCGCTGCTGGGCGGCTGGCTGACCGAGAACGTCAGCTGGCACTACGCGTTCTTCATCAACGTGCCGGTGTGCCTGGGCCTGCTGGCGCTGCTGCTGCTGGGCCTGGAACACGAGCAGGCCAACTGGGCCGGGCTGCTGGAGGCGGACTGGCTGGGCATCTTCGGCCTGACCGCCGGGCTGGGCGCGTTGACCGTGGTGCTGGAGGACGGCCAGCGCGAGCGCTGGTTCGAGTCGTGGCTGTCGGCGCTGGCGGCGGTGGGTTTGGCCGCGCTGCTGCTGTCGCAGTTCATCAGCCGCGAACCGGTGATCCAGCTCAAGGTGCTGCTCAACCGCAGCTTCGGCGCGGTGTTCCTGATGATACTTGCGGTGGGCATGATCCTGTTCGGCGTGATGTACATGATCCCGCAGTTCCTGGCGATGGTCTCCGGCTACAACACCGAGCAATCCGGCTACGTGCTGCTGCTGGCCGGCCTGCCCACGGTGTTGCTGATGCCATTGATGCCACGCCTGCTGCAGACGGTGGACGTGCGCGTGCTGGTGATCAGCGGGCTGCTGTGCTTCGGCGCGGCGTGCTTCATCAATATCGATCTGACCGCCGAAAGCGTCGGTACCGACTTTGTCGCCGGCCAGTTGCTGCAGGGCTGCGGCCTGGCGCTGGCGATGCTCTCGCTCAACCAGGCCGCCATCAGTGCGGTGCCGACCGAATTGGCCGGCGATGCCTCGGGCCTGTTCAACGCCGCGCGCAACCTGGGCGGCTCGATCGGCCTGGCCCTGATCTCCACGTTCCAGGACCGGCGCCTGACCTATCACACCCAGGTCCTGGGCAGTGCCACCACGGCCAATTCGCCGCTGGGCCAGGACTACATGCAGCAGCTCAGCGGCGCGCTGCAGGGCAGCGGCGCCGATGCGCCGATGCAGGCGATCGGCGCGTTTGCGCAGACCGTCCAGCTGCAGGCGCTGGTGATGACCTACAACGACCTGTTCTGGATCTTCGGGGTGATCGTGGCCTGTTCGATCCCGCTGGCCTTCCTGCTCAAGCCTTTGCCGAAAGGGGCACACCTTGCAATGCACTGATCTGCCCGGTGTGCGCAGCGCACTGCTGGCGCTGGCGGCGCTGCTGCTGGCCGGCTGCGTACTGGGCCCCAACTACGTGCGTCCGGAGGTCGCGCCCGCGGCGGTCAACGCGCCGCAGCTGCATCGCGCCGCCAATGCCGGGGTGGTCAGCGCGTTGCCGCCCAGCCGCTGGTGGCTGCAGCTGAACGATCCGCAGCTGACCTGGCTGATCGACACCGCGCTGGCGCGAC